>Ga0247611_10000211_pt1 | contig 121227 bp, 91 predicted proteins | sample 177DNAGHGhighgp2_FD_192422 | JGI IMG/M metagenome (GOLD analysis project Ga0247611, IMG submission 192422) | Sheep rumen microbial communities from Palmerston North, Manawatu-Wanganui, New Zealand - 1770 DNA GHGhigh gp2 | ecosystem: Host-associated > Mammals > Digestive system > Stomach >...
CTAGAAGGAGTAATTGGGTAAATACCAGCAACTTCAATAAAGTTGTAAGATTCTAACGCTGCCGCTGTATTTCCATCAACGGAAAGCATTGTCTTTTTAACTTCCATTATGTTTATCCTCCAAAAAATAACCAAGTTAAATATACACGCGTGAAAGACTACTTTCAAGGTAAAAAATTACCTTAAAGAAAAAAGGTAACGTTTTTTGTCATTACCCTCTAATTTTTATTTTTTCTTTCGTCTTTGTTGTTCTTCAGTGATTAACTTTTTTAACACCCTCAAATCAGTGTCACTTAAGACAACGTTTCTATCTAAAAGTCCACCCACTAGAGTCATTCTTTTATAAATAAAATCAGATACTGAATCATATTGTTCTAAAGTAGCTTTTTTAATCGCGGGTTTTTTAATTAAAGTAGATGATTTTTCTTCTTCTTTATCAATAACATACTTTTTTAAAGTAGGGACAAGATCCATTAAGTTATATTCAGGATCCATATTTAAAGTAGGTTCAAAATAAGATAATTGTTCATTAATGATTTCTGGATAAATCCCTACAACTTTAGAGAGTCTATCAGTTGTCACATATTTCTTATTAATTTTAATAATTGCGTTTAAATATTTTTTAACTTCCGCTAACTTTGGTTCTTTCATACTCTTCACCTACTTGTCTCTATATTATCACTTATAGATCTTTAGACAAAAAGAAAATGCTCATACCTAAGGTACAAGCATCATCTTTTAATTATGAACAATTCTAATTAAGCTTGTGCTTCGCGTTCTTTTCTTTCAACAGTTGCCCAGCTGACAATGCCAAGAATACCACCGACTAAAGATAATGGTGACCAGGCTGCGCCAGCAAAAACTGTGGAAACGATGAGAAGTCCCAATCCTCTTTTTTCTTTGTTCGCACTGATGAATGATAAAACAATACATGGAATACAAAGAGCGAACTCGATGATAAAGATAACTCCAATGGTAGCAATAGAAGCAACAGCTTGTTCTTTGGTGCATTGATTATCTTGCATAATTTGTTGAATAAGTTTAACAACCCATTCTGGAATTGCTTCGCTTTGAGCAGCGGCAGCAGCGTAGAATGAAACACCAGCAATGATAACGAAGAAAATCGCTTGAAGAATGGTGACAATGGCGCCAATTAAAAATAAAATTTTTGATGCTTTTTTCATTTTAAAAAAATTCCTTTCTTAAAAAAATAATAGTCTTTTATATAGATGTACGCAACAAAAAAAGAGCGTTTCCGCTCCTTTATGTTGATTAATAAATCAATTATGCAGCTTTTTCGGCGGATTTCTTTCCGAAGAATCCGTGCCATGCACTCCAAGCAGCGAATGAACCTAAGAATGGTCCAACGATAGCTGGGATTAAGTTAAGAGCTTTGAGTCCGACATCTTCGCCATTGAACATAGCAAATACTTCAGCGGATAAAGCTCTTGCTGGGTTAACAGATGTTCCGGTTAGAGGAATTCCACAGAGGTGAACGCCAAATAAGACTAAGCCAATGCCTAAACCTGCAAAACTTGACCATTCTTTCTTGCTTGTTAATCCTAAAACAGCAAAGACAAATAAGAATGTTAATCCCATTTCTGCCATTGTTGATAAGAAAACATTTAAGAAAGTGGCATTACCTTCTGCAGTCCAGAATGTTTCAGAGGCAAAATGTGGGGTTAAAGCTGTGGCGCCTTGACCAAGTAATGTAGTTTGTCCAGCAACGCCATCTTTCCAAGCCCACATAACCATAGCAAGTAATAAGGAACCAACAAAAGCACCTAAAACTTGAGCGCAGCAGTAAATGCCAAATTCTTTCCAAGTAATTTCCTTGTTAAGAGCTTTAGCAAAGCTAACAGCTGGGTTAGCGTGACCACCAGAAATAGGACCAAGGGTGTAAGCTAAAATGACAATAGAAACACCAAAAGCACCTGCAACAGCAACAACACCACCCATGTGGAGTTCACCGTTAAATGTGAAAGCCATAGCGGTACCACAACCAAGTAAAACTAAGATCATAGTAGCAACAGCTTCAGCAGCAAATCTTTTTACCATAATATTCTTCCTTTCTGATAAATACTTTCAATACTATAGTCTCTATCTAGTTGAAAATCAAAGATTAAATTTCTTAAATGAACGAATAATTTCTATCGCTACTATCATACATAGAGTAACAATAATTGCGCCCATAGAAACATCACTCAAGAAGTGAGCACCAACTAGCATACGTGAGAACATCACTAACATAGAAAAAACTAAGCCACAAATAAAGACTGGTAAACGGTATTTTCTATATTTTTCATCGATCAATGGTAAGAAAATAGCAATTAAAGGTACACCCATTGATGCTGCAGCGTGTCCGCTTGGGAATGATTTAAATTCTTCTGAAGTCAAACCAAAGGTCTCCATATATCCTTTATAGCTAGAGCATCTTTCATACCATGGGTAATAAGGAATCATCGTAGATTCAATCGCTCTAAATCTTGGTCTATGGAAAATAACTTTAAATAAAGTGACTCCTGCAGTTAAAGCAAAAGCAAAAGCCACTAAAGCCGCTAATAAAATTATCCAAAGATTCTTGTTATCGACATTTTTCATTAATAAATAGCCAAAATAAGTAAGGCCCACCATAACAGGTAAGGAAATAAAATATCCACAGAATTTTTTAGCGACCCAATAAAATCCATTAGGCCCAAAGAATTCTCTTCCAGCAAAATAAGTGGACGCTCCTAAACAGCCTAACATCGCTACTAAAAACAAAATTCTTACCCATTTCTTATATTCTTCCTTTTTAAAGAATAAAGTGAGGAAGCCGCCTCCGATGATTGCAAACATTCCATATCCAGGAGTGGTGCCAATAACTGAGACAACTAATCCAAAAGTGTTTCTTTGAGAATATAAAGAGGTATTAATTTGTAGATCTAAAAAAGTTCCAACGATAAATAACGCTAAAAAGACACCTAAAGTGATGTAAAGGTATAAACGCATTTGTTTCATTTATTAATCTTCTTTCTTGCAAAGTCTTGTTGATAGATATCTATCGATACCATCAGGGAATAAAACGACAATGACTTTATTATTATACTCTTCTTTTTGCGCTAGTCTAATAGCGGCCGCTAAAGCTGCTCCTGAAGATATACCCACTCCATCTTTTTCTAGTTCATTATGAAGTTGACCTATTTCAAAAGCCTCATCATTGCTGACTGTGATTACTTCATCAATAACGCTTCTATCTAAAGTATTAGGAATAAAGCCAGCACCAATACCTTGAATTTGATGTGGACCTGCTTCTCCTTTAGAAATCATTGGCGAAGAAGCTGGCTCCACCGCTACTATATGAATATTTTTGTTTTGTTCTTTTAAATATTTACCAACTCCAGAGACTGTGCCACCAGTACCAACTCCTGCAACAAAAGCCGCTACTTCTTTACTAGTTTGGTTATATATTTCTGGTCCAGTAGTGCGATAATGGGCTTTAGGGTTGCTTGGATTATCAAATTGGCCAAGAATAATAGAATTAGGAATCTCTTCTTTTAATTCATTAGCCTTAGCAATTGCTCCTTTCATTCCTTTAGAGGCTTCAGTTAACACTAACTCTGCTCCATAAGACTTTAAAATATTACGTCTTTCAACAGACATACTTTCAGGCATTGTTAAAATAACTCGATATCCTTTATATTTACCAACATAAGCTAATCCAATTCCGGCATTACCACTAGTAGGTTCTATAATTACTGATCCAGCTTTTAATTTACCTTCTTTTTCTGCGTCTTCAATCATCTCTAAAGCGATACGATCTTTGACACTTCCTGCAGGATTATATTTCTCATATTTAGCAAATAATTTTGCCTTTAAATTAAAATGACGTTCAATTTCCTTTAACTCTATTAAAGGTGTGTTTCCAATTTTCATCTTTAATTACCCCAATGAATAGTAATTATTATATATAAAGGAAAATAGATTGTTATAATGATATGCATGAAAAAATGTGATGTTGATATTTATGAAAATAGTCTAACCACGACTTTTAGAGCCTCGATTTGGTCTAAATTTATTAAGGCCTTTCACGACTATCAGCTTTTAAAAGATGGTGATTCAGTCTGTGTTTGTATCTCAGGTGGAAAAGACAGTATGGTGCTTGCTAAGCTTTTTATGTGCCTTAAAAAATTCATGAATTATAACTTTGAATTAAAGTTTTTAGTGATGGATCCTGGCTATAACAAAGAGAACATAGAATTAATCAAAAACAATCTAAAATCCTTACAAATCCCCGCTGAAATACATCAAACTGATATTTTTGAAATTGCCAATATGCAAGTTAAAGGTCCTTGTTTTTTGTGCGCAAAAATGAGACGAGGCGCTTTGTATAACATTGCTAAAAGTATGGGCTGTAATAAGATTGCCTTAGGTCACCACTATGATGATGTTATTGAAACAACTTTAATGAATTTATTATCATCTGGAAGCTTTCAAACAATGCTTCCTAAACTCCATTCCACTAACTATGAAGGAATGGAACTAATTAGACCAATGTATTTTGTTAGAGAAAAAGATATTATTAGATTTGCAAAGCACCACGACTTACATTTCTTACAATGCGCTTGTAAATTAACTGAAGCCAACAAAGATGAGATTGTCGGAAGAAGAAGATTTATTAAAGAGTTAATCAAATCATTAAAAAAAGATATTCCTCAAATTGAAGAAAATTTATTTAACGCTCCTAATAATGTTACATTAGATATGATTTTAGGATATAAAAAGCATGGAAAATACCATTCATATCTAGATGATTACGACAAAGAACTTTAATGTTCTTTTGAAATAGACAATTATTATCCATATGGTATAATGAGAGCAGTTATGAATAATAAAAAGAACAAGGAAATTAATTTTAACGAACACGAAGTTAAAGTTGGTGGTTCTAAATTTTATAGATTTATCAAAAGATGCGTTGATATTTTTGCATCTTTTACTTTATTGATTCTTTTATCTTGGCTCATCCTTATTCTTTTATTAATAAAGACTTTAGAAGATTTTCACCGTCCAATCTATGTTTCTAAACGCGTTGGCAAAAATGGTAAAATCATCAAATTTCACAAAATCAGAAGCATGTTTCCTAACGCTGAAAAATATAAAAAGAAGCTCATTAAACAAGGCTTAAACGAAGCAGATGGCCCTGCTTTTAAAATGAAGGATGATCCAAGAGTTACTAAATTTGGACGTTTCTTAAGAAAGACATCATTAGACGAACTTCCTCAATTATGGGATATTTTAGTTGGCAGTATGTCAATCGTCGGTCCTAGACCTCCACTACCAGAAGAAGTGAAACAATATACCCCATATCAAATGCATCGATTAGATGTTAAAGGTGGACTTATTTGCTTGTGGCAAATTACAAAAAACCGTAATTCTTTATCTTTTGACCAATGGGTTGCACTTGATATTTATTATATTGAACATCGTTCTTTGTGGATGGATTTCAAAATATTTGTAAAAGCTATATGGTTTGTTTTAACAGATCATACAGGCCAATAATACATCAAATTATTAAGTAAAAAGAAATGTTTAAACATTTCTTTTTTTGTGGCGCTTCCATGACAATTTGTTAGTTAAAATATACATGTTGAATGACAATTTAAAAAATAAAAAGAATTATTAAAAGGATTAAGTGTAAAACAAATTGCTAAAGTTAAAGTATGTAAAATAGTGAATAATTATTAGCGTTAGCAAAAGAAGAATTCTGATAACAAAAAATATTTATAAAGATTAGCATGTACACTAACAATCTTTTTTATAATATTTTTTTTCCTTTTTTAACTTTTTTCATTCTTTGATTGGGATGATTTTATGTGTATTAGCTTTATAAAAGCCATAGATAACATGCTTATTTTCTTTTCCAAATGGAACCTGAATCTTGTTTCGATAATGACTTGGTTCATCCATTCCAATGACATCGTTTACTTTGATATTTTCAAGATGACCAATACGTTTTAAAACTTCTTCAACTTTGTGCTTTTTGTATCTGAACTCGTATTCATATGAGGCATTTTGAAATGCGCATCCTCCACATGCGGTGGACACTGGACAAAGTGGTTGGATACGATCAGGAGACTTGCTTAGTAGCTTTACAATTTTTCCATAAGCAACGCCTTTTCTAGCGTAAGTTACTTCGATTTCAGCTTCTTCTCCCAAAAGCAAAGCGTCCACAAAAATAACTCCGTAGACAGTTTTGATAACTCCCTTGCCTTCGCTAGAAATATCAACGCATTTAACTTTGACGATGTTTTTCTTAATGGCGACAGTTTATTCTTGCCCCTCGCTTGGATTTCTATAAACAATTTTTGGTGTGAAACCTAACGTGGTTTTGTTTACATTATAGATTTTGCCTTGCAAGTATATTGAAACGTTAGTTAAATCACGATAATCATTTACTAAATAAAAAGTTAATTCGTCAGCTTTTGTGTAATTGAAAACTACACTTGCATATGGCATAGCGCTCAATTGCTTAATTGACTCATCATTATATAATGTGTTGATGATTTTTTGGAATATAGCATCTTGTCCATTAGTATACGGACGAGTAGCGACCAATTTATCTGAATAACCATTTAATTCTAAAAATGTCGTATATTTAACATATTCACCAAATGTTTCAGTTCCAAGAAGTATTTCTTTGTAACATAGTTCTTCTGCTAAGTTAGCAAAATTTAAATTAATAAATGGTTCGTTGTTCTCATCGGTCTGAACTAAATAATAATGTTCACCAAAAAACCAAAAATAATTGCCGTTTAAGGCCATGAAGCCTTCATCAGCATACATAGCCTTATACACTGTATCATTTCCGCCTAATGAATATTCGATGGTGTAGTTTCTTGAATTTAATATGTTTTTGTATGATTCTTTATATACTTCCCTACCACAGAGATTTCCAGACAACACCCATTTTCCGTTGCTTTTGACATAGAAATTACATGTATCTAAATCAATATATGAATCTCCATCTTTTCCTTTTGAATTGTAAGGTTCACCATTTCCTGTTAAAACAGACGCACCATCTTTGCCGTCTTTTCCGTCTTCCCCCTTAATGGTTTGAAGCCATTCGTCGTATGAGAGGTCTCCACCATTTTCAACGTATAAATTATAAATTGTTCTTATTTGGCTTTCTTCTTGTGGCTGTTGATTAACCCCACATCCAGTTAATGACAATAATGCGCTAACGCTTAATAAAAATAATTGTTTCTTCATTTGATAAAGCTCCTCCTATTTATCATGATTATCATTATTATAATTTATATTTAATGTTTTTTCTATTTGTTGAGAGTGATGGTATAAACAAATAATTGAGGCCATTCTCTAATCATTAATTGCCCATCACTTTTTACACAAACAAAATCAGAAGTATAGTTATCTCCCAATTCATATCCTGCCAATTTGACATTGAACCTAATCTCAACAGCATCATCATTAGATTAAAGTAGATCAACATACTTCCATCGGATCTCACTATATGCATGGAAAATCTTTTCGCTCTTGTTAATTCTTCTTTTTAATGTCTTGCTTCTAATATTTATATTCCTCATTATCCTTATCCTTTTAATACATTTGACTTATCATTTAATACATTTTGAACAACAAAAAAACGTATTAGTATCCACCAAATACGTATTTATAGGTCTATAAATTAAGCTCTCAATATATATCAACATAATATCACCCATCCAGTTTTGTAAAAAACTCTCTAACGATGATCATATCGCGGTTCTCTCATCCCGCGACCCCATTTTCGCACATTTTAAAACGGGCATTCTGGGACACATTTCGGAGGCAGGCTGGTGTTTGCTTAGGCAAATGATTTCGATGCGAATGGGATAGCTTTATATTAAAATATAAGGCATTGGCAGTAGGCTTGAGTCGGATGGCTTGCTGGTTTGGCTATAGATGGTAGGCTTGGCAGGCAGGTATTGGTCGTAGGCATATAAAAAGATCTGTGGCTGGCAGATCTATGTATGTTGGATGGATGATTTTATTCAATTCTGGATGGATGGATTTGGCTCGTCACACCTATTATTTGAGACTCAATTTTACCACGTTTTCAATATGAAAACTGCGGCTAAACATATCGACTGGCTGAACTTCTACTATATTATATGCTTCACTTAAAATTTCTAAGTCTCTTGCTAAAGTTGCAGGATCGCAAGATATATAAATTAATCTAGATGGTTTTATTTTTTTAATCGCCAATAAAAAATCTGGAGTAGATCCTTTTCTAGGTGGATCCATAATAACAACATCAAATTTAGGAAGATCTTTATTAATATATTCAGTGCAATCAGCCTCAATAATTTCAATATTATTTATGCTATTTAATTTAGCATTATTAATACCATTTATAACCGCACTTTTTTCTAATTCAACGGAAGTTACTTTTTTAACATGTGGAGCAGCTAATAAGCCAATTGTGCAAACCCCAGCGTAGGCATCTAATAAAGTGTCATTTTTGGTCAATTTTGCAAAATTTAAGGCAGTTTTGTAGAGAATTTCGACTTGAACCGGATTAACTTGGAAGAAACTTCGACAGGAGATATTGAACTTTAAACCAAGTATTTCATCTGTGATAAATCCTTTGCCAAAAAGGACTTTATCTGACTCACCTAAAATTACATTTGTGTCCCTTTTATTTGTGTTTTGAATTACTGTAGATATTTCTGGTCTATTTTTTACTAATTCTTTCACAAAATTATTTCTTCCTGGGAAGGTGTCTACATTACAAACTATGACCACCATTACTTCGTTTGTAGATCTACTGGTTCTAATTAAAACGTGGCGAATAATTCCGGTACGATAATCTTCGTTATATGGATCAATACGATATTTTTCTATTAATCTAGCAATGGTTTCTAAAATAGGACCAGCTTTTTTATCTTCGATATTACATTGTTTAAGAGGAATGATTTTATGTGTCTTAGATTTATAAAACCCATAAATCACTTTCTTATGGTCTTTAGCAAATGGAACTTGAATTTTATTTCGATAATGTTCTGGGTTATCCATTCCTAAAACATCATTTACTTTAATTCCTTCTAAATGACCAATACGCTTTAGTGCTTCTTCAACTTTGTGTTTTTTGTATTTGAGTTCATATTCATAGGAGGCGTTTTGAAAGCAACATCCTCCACAGGCAGTGGCAATTGGGCATTTTGGAGTAATTCTATCTTTAGACATGGTTATTAATCTTTTAATCACTCCATAAGAAACGCCTTTGCCAGCGTATGTAATTTCTATTTCTGCTTCTTCTCCTAGCAGTAAAGAATCTACGAATACTACTCCATAGACCGTTTTAATGACACCTTTACCATCACTAGAGATATCAACACATCTTCCGCGAATAATATTTTTCTTCACCATGCTCTAACATTATACATTTATTTATGCTAAATTATATTATGTAATTTAACAGGACTAAATTAATGAAGACTAAATTATTAACTCTACTACTATGTTCGTTACTTCTTTCAGGATGTGGCAATGCAGAAGGAGGACCACTAGATCCATCAGGACCTATAGATCCACCTGGACCAGTAGACCCTTCAGAAACATATAAAGTCGACTTTTCAAAATATGATTTAGCGGGCGTTGAACAGATTCAAAGTTCAGATCCTACATTCAAAACCAAAATACTAAGTTACATTAATTCTAGCTGCTCTAATCAAGCTGAATCTTTTGAATGCACTGAAAATAACAGGGTAAGACTAGTTAACAACAGTTTTCCCGGAGATTTTGGAAGTGCCCAAGGGCTTGTGTTGGCTAGTCAAAACTATGATGGCGAGATAACAATAACATTTGTTAAAGATATTAAATCAGTAACAATTAAAGCTCAGCAATATTATAATTTAACTTCTGGTTATCAAGAGGACACCCATATATATCCAACATACGATAGTCAAAAATGGGATGAAGAAACAAGCGAATATGTTCCTGATGAACCTACTTTAGAAATTAACGAACAAGTGATGTCGTCTCTAGTTAATATAACTTATTCATATGACGATTATGGATATACGATACCAGTCGTACCGCCTATTTGTGAGCAAAAATTTGATATTAATAGCGATACACTCAGCATTACTGCGTTTGCGTCACAAAGAGTAAGAATCTGTGAATTAAGTTTTGAATTTTAAGGCTATTAAAAGATATGAAAGCATTTATTAAATCATTACAACTTAGATGGAGTGACCTAGCGTTTGTTGTCGGCTTTATCCCATTTGCTGTCTTATTAATATTTGGGCAGTTATTTATGCAGTTCCCAAATCCAGACGATGTCGCTCTTCCTTTATGGGCCGCTATCATGTGCTTTATAGTTCTATTAATTAGCTGGGGATATTATTTATATATCGAGGTGTGGAAGAAAAAGAGAGAATTTAATAAATTAAATTCAATTATTATTTGTATCTTATTCTCTCTAGTTTTGCTAAATATTATCACTATTATCGTTCAGCCAACCAATTCTGTACAAACGGTAATTATTAGAATTAATGATGATCCTTCTTTAATAAACACTACAAAAGATGTTCCTTTATATATTTCTGGCGTACATAGAGCGGTTTTTTCTTTTGAATTAATAGCCGCTACATTATGCATTTATATTGGGTTATTTGTTCTTCCGAAAAGATTTACATCTATATCATTTATAAAATATTTAGGATATATATTCTTCATTTTCATATTTGTTTTAATCATCTACAGTTACATTACTGAATTCAATCAGTATATAGGTTTCATCAAGTACGCTTTTGGTATTGATAGACCTGAAGATAAAATCATCTATAACTTTACTGTTCAAAGCTTTATCTTACATAGAAATGCCTACGGAATGATGATGATGATTGCAATTGTGTTTGCCTTTATATGTAATGAATTTAAACACCGTTGGTATTTTTACGCACTGGCGATATTCTTCTATATCAATATGGTATTTAGCTTATGTAAAACCGGCCTATTAATCTCCGCTATTTCAATCTTTTTATATATCTTATATCGACTCATTGTTACCTATAAAGATAATAAAAAACGCAACAAAATCGCCCTTATTTCATTTTTTTCAATAGCTGCAGTGTTTGTAATTATCTTTGGAGTAGCGTTTTTAAGTAAAGGCAAAATCCTAAGTAAATTATATAGTATTATAGAGGCTATTACTCGCGGTGGATTATCTTTAGAAACAAGAGGCGTCATTTGGGATAACTCCTATCAATTAATGCAAAACGGTTGGTGGTTAATCGGTAGAGGATTTGGTACCTTCAACGTTATGCTTATGAGGATGAATATAGTTACACATAATGAATGGGTATTCCCTTCTCATTCATCTTATATTGGCTTATTAGCAGAAGGCGGAATTTTATTCCTAGTTGCTTATCTAGCATTGTTAGTCTATTCAGGTTATGTCATCTTTAAATCATTTAGAAAACAACCAGGATTAACTTTGACAGTCTCTCTTGGTTATATAAGCTTTGTTTTATATTCATTTATAGAAACAATTCATTATTTAGCGTATGTCTTCTTGTTCCCAATTATGGTTATTTACGTTAATAGTGTTAAAGAAAAAGAAGTTAATAATTAAATTAATTAAGAAAAAGGGGCTGTTAAGAAACCTGCGAAGTTAAACAGCTCTTTTTTTATTTTTTTAACTCATTTTAATTACTTTTTATCATTTTATTATTTTTCCTTCCGTTGCTTTTAGTAGGAATTGTAATTTATGGTTTCTTAACAGTTAATCTGTTAAGTGTGATAAGACAAATGTTTAATTAAAACTTATACTAAAGTATAAATAATAGGTGATTTTATTTGTTTCTTAACAGTTTATCTGTTAAAAAGTAGAATTGGTCATAAGAAAAAAGGGCTAAATCACCTTGTAGGTTTCTTAACAGCCCCTTTATTTTGCCATTAATCCATTAATGAATGGAACTTCGATATTAGGATCTAATCTTGGGAATAATGGATTTCCCTTAACAGTTTTAAGATTATCTAATAAATGTTTATCATTGATGTTTTCATAACCATTATTTTCAAGCCCTAATTGTTCAAAGGCTTTATCAGATGCCGTAACTAATACTGGGTGATAAAGTCTACTAGCGACATAGATTGCTCTAGCAAGATAGTTCATCACGCTTGCAAGTTCATCTTTTTTGGTTTCATCTTTAGCAAGTGCCCAAGGAGTTGTTTCATCAATATATTTATTAGCTCTATTAACTAATTCATTAACATAGACAATCGCATCAGTAATCTTAAGATCATCCATTGCTTTTTCATAGCTAGAAATAGTGACATCAATCATATTTTCTAAAGAAGCATCAAATTCATTTAAAGCTCCTTTATACTCAGGAATAACACCATCGAAATATTTACCAATCATTGAGATGGTTCTGTTAAGTAAATTACCATATGAATTCGCTAAATCGGCGTTAATTCTCTCCACAAATTGCTCAGGGGAGAAACTACCATCACTACCAAAATTAATTTCTCTAGTAAGATAATATCTTACTGCGTCCACTCCATAACGTTCTACAAGTGGATATGGATCAACAACATTACCTTTAGATTTAGACATCTTAGAATCTTTCATCATAAGAAGGCCATGGACAAATTCTCGATCAGGTTTTCTTAATCCTAATGATTCGAGGAACATTGGCCAATAGATGGCGTGGAATCTAGTAATATCCGCTCCTAAGATATGAATAATCTCGGTGTCTTCATCTTGCCAGTATTTTCTAAATAATTCTTCGTTATCAGAGCCATAACCTAAAGCAGAAATATAATTAGTTAAAGCATCTAACCAAACATAGACAACATGCTTCTTATTTTCTAATACAGGGACACCCCAAGAGAATGATGTTCTAGAAACACATAAATCCTCTAATCCTGGTTTAATAAAAGTATTAATCATTTCATTTTTTCGTGATTCAGGAAGTAGGAATTTTGGATTCTCATCATAGAACTTTAATAATGAATCAACGTATTTACTGGTTTTAAAGAAATACGCCTCTTCTTCAGCTTTTTGAACTTCTCTATTACAGTCAGGGCAAATATGGTCTTTACCAACTTGAGTGTCAGTCCAGAAAGCTTCGCAATATCGACAATACCATCCTTCGTATTTGCCAAGGTAAATATCGCCTTTATTTAGCATTCTAGTAAACGCTGATTGCACAACTTTTTGATGTCTGTCTTGAGTAGTTCTAATAAAGTCATTATTTGAAATCTTTAATAAATCCCAAAGTTTATAGAACCCTTCCACTATTTCATCAACAAATGCTTGTGGAGTAACTCCTTTGGCTTCAGCGTTCTTTTCAATTTTTAAGCCATGTTCATCTGCGCCAGTAAGGAAATAAGTTTCATATCCTCTTTCTCTTTTAGAACGCGCTAAAACATCACAAAGAGTTGTGCAATAAGCATGACCGATATGTAACTTGGCGCTTGGATAATAAATTGGTGTTGTAATATAAAATCTTTTCTTCATAAGTGTAAAAAAGAACCGGCAAGCCGGTTATTTTCTTATTTAAGTCCGTATTTACGGTTGAATCTGTCGACACGTCCGTCTGCTTGGACATATCTTTGTTTGCCAGTGTAGAATGGGTGGCAATTAGAGCATGTATCGACTCTAATTTCTTTTTCAGTTGATCCAGTTTCAAATGTTGCTCCACAGCTAACGCATGTAACTGTGCAACGATGATATGCTGGGTGAATTCCTTTTTTCATTTTTCCTTCTCCTTCCGCCTAGGACCGTTCTTCGCCTAAGAAAGTTTGCTTAATGATATTACAAGATTATGTTGCTTAAAGCAATATAAAATTAATCAATTCTTAAAAGCATCTTTGGAAAGTATTCTCTCCAATCTCTTTCATTATGTTCTTTATCGGAATCATAAATAAGTTTTATATGGTCATGTGAATAACCTTTATCTAAAAGATAATTATAAACTCTTAAGGTTGTTTCAACGAATATTCTTTCAAATCCTTGTCCGCCGATATAGAAATAAATTCTTGGAAGCGATGCATCAACTTTTCTATCTAAGTATGCTTTAAAATTATTCCATTTAAAAAGGAAAAAGGCTGGTGAAAAAGATAAGCAAAAATTAAAGTCGTGTTTATATTCCACTGCCATATAAAAGGCCATAAGGCCGCCCATAGAAGAACCACCAACTCCAGAATGATCAGAAATTGTATAGAAAGATCTATCAATGTCTGGCTTAACAACATTCATAATAAATTTGCCTAATTTATGAGCGTAACCATCTCCGTGCGGAGGATATTTTTTATTTCTTTTTATTCCGGTTGGGCTCATTTCTAAAGAGCGATCAAAATCAGTTTCAGGTGCGTCAATTCCAACAACGATATACCCGTCATTAATTCGTTGTTCAATCATTGATTCAATGGTTTCATCAATTCCCCATTCGCCCACAAAAGAGGTATAGTCATCAAATAAATTCTTGCCATCAAACATATAAATGACCTTAAATCTATGGTCTGGATTATGAAAATCATAGGTTGATGGAATATAGACTCTTATTAACCTATTAGTAAATGAATTATTAGTGTCTATATGAAAATATTTATAGTAGACTCTAGCATTAGGATGAATGGTGTTTGGTTCTCCTAAATATCTCTCATATCCATTTATATAATTCATAGCGATTTATTCCTATTTTTTATTCGTTTATTGCCTTAGCAGGATCTTTTCTACTGGCCAAAATTGAAGGAATTAAGGCGGAAATTGCCGCAGTTAATATACCTAAACCAATACAAATTGGAGCTACCCACCACTGGTATCCTTCTAAGTCAAATTTCACTGTCGAAATTAGATAAAACTTATATTTATAAATGGCATTAGTAATAATAGCGTTAACAGGGCTAATTATGATTAAAGTAACAAGTATACTTAATAGTCCACCAAATAACCCACAAAATAATGATTCTGTTTCCACCATAACCGCAATATCTTTTCTTCTAGCACCTAGCGACCTAAGTAGACCAATCTCATTAGTTCTTTGTCTAACTGAAATAAACGTTAATATCGCATTAAGAATTGCACTTACTAATACCGAGATAATAGCAAATACATATAAAACAGAAGTCATTAAAGATAATGCTCCATCAAATTGGACACTAGCGTTTTCTAAATAATCATAAGCTGAAACACCAGTTGGTTCAGTTGAATAATCAAATATATACTTTTTAAAGTAGTCTTTAATTCTGACACGGCTATTATAGTCAATAGTGTAATAATTTAGTTCAGTCACTTGTTCTAAAGAACCTAATTTGTGAAGACTTTCTTCATAATAGTAGACTTGTGATCTAGTTGCGGTATCTCTAAACCCACGTCCATCTAAGACATTACGTATATCACCCACTTTATATGCATCAACACTCTTATTGCTACCTGAGACCTTCACGTGAGCGGATAAAGATGACACAACATTTAATTTAGTTTCATTTTCAATAATCAAACTAAATAAACGTTCGTTGTCCATTCTTATTACTTTTAAACAAGTAGATTCAATTTGTTCTCTCTCTTCTTCATTAGTAATAGGAGAATCATAGAGCCAAGCTTCTCCTACTCCATGTTTATTATCCCATTCACCTTTTTTAACTACGGTACCGGTAATTTCAAATTTCTCACCGTTATCAACAAAAATAGTTGGGTAATAAACGTCAGCAGAGCTTAAATCTAGATTATTAATTTTATTAATAGCCTCGTTGACATTAATTTTCGTATATCCTGATGGTTCTAAATCACCACTATCAATTCTAATAGCAGGAACTTCTCCTGCTTTCTTTTGATCAATAACAATATTAGAACTATTAGCGTCATTTAAAACTTTTTCTTCAAAAGCTGGAGTATAAATAATTCCTTGTCTTAAAGCGACTCGATCATATTCTTCTTTTTGTCTTAAAATACCAGTGATTTTTAATTCAAAATCAGACTCTTCATATAGCTGTTGAGCATTTTTATAAGTAATATGATATGTATTATTAGAATCATTTTTAACATAATAGGAAATGTCTGGGTTTGTACTTGATTGAGTAGGTATATATTTAAATGTTTTATTTAAAACATCATCAAATGAGAATGTCACATCAGAAACTACTGATGTATTAACATCAAAACCTAAAGAATATAAGTAAGACACATTTACACGATTTCTATCGTCCACTACTAAAGCTAACTCATTTGCTTCTTTAGGGAAATTTCCTTTTAAACAGTCATATTGTCTATCAATAAAGTCAATATCTTTAACGCCTTTATAAAAATAATAATAAGAAGCAGGAACTTCAGTATAAGTAGTGTCATTTCTTTTTGTAAATAAATGGAAATATGTCGTCGAACGTTCAAAATTACCTAAATAGTAATCTGATGACATAGAACGCATATAGTCTAAAAACGCTTCACTCATATAGTCATAGTGATACAGTTTGTTATAACTTGAATAATCAGCAATAACTATTTCTTCATCTGAATATGGAGGATATTTAGAAGCATCCCATTGCGGATCGGTATTAGTATAGGAAGAAAAAGATACAGGGTATTTTGAAAATGATTCAGCCTGTACTTTATCAAAAACATGTTGAACTCCTGAAGATACTGAAAGAATTAATGACACTCCAGTTAATCCAAGAGCAGCGGCCACAACAATAGAAATTGTAGAGAATTTCTTAACAATTAAATTCTTTAATCCCCACTTTAAAGTAGTTTTGCCAGGAATAGAAACCTTTTCTAATTGTTTAGGATTAGTAACAACTTCATTTTTAATTGGCTTAGAATCATTAACGATTTGTCCGTCTTTTAATTCGATGACTCGATCAGCATATTTACTAGCGTATTCATTATTATGCGTTACCATCACCACTAAATGGTCTTTAGAGGCCTCTTTAAGTAATTCCATAATAGAGGTACCAGTTTTACTATCTAAAGCACCTGTTGGTTCATCCGCTAAAATGACAGTAGGAGAGCCGACTAACGCTCTAGCAATCGCTACTCTTTGCTTTTGTCCGCCAGAAAGAGCTTTAGGTTTATCATATTTCTTATCAAATAAATCAACACGTTTAAGAGCCTCATCTACTAACTTATTAATATCTTTTTCTTTGCTATGAGAAATTTGTAATTTAACTGCGACATTATCTCTAACATTCAGATGTGGAAGTAAATAACAATTTTGTAAAACAAAACCAATCTTTTGGTTTCGATATGAATCCCAATCTTTATTAGAAAAATCATTAACGGATAGCCCATCCACTATCATATTTCCACTAGTCGCTTTATCTAAGCCACCAATGATATTTAACAAAGTGGTCTTGCCACTTCCAGAGGCGCCTAAAATTGCTACAAATCCTTTATCAGGCAAATCTAAAGAAACATTGTTTAAAGCCACAACATCTTCTTGTGATTGTTTTCTGGTATAGATTTTAGAAATGTTTTTTAAGACTAACATATTAATTTTCTTCTTTAGGGATTCCAATGTTATTGATAGTTATTAAGATCATCACCAACATACGAAGAATGAAAGGATATCGGAATCAAAAAATTTTAAGCATCCATAATTATTGTTCTATATTAACATTTTTGAAAAATATGTTAAATACGACAAATAAATAAAAGGCTATTTCTAGCCCTTTATCTTTGATTTAATGGTTCTATACCAAAGTTAGGAAATCTATAAATCGTATTAATTAAATTAATACATCCTAATCAAACAATAATAGAACTGAATGCTTTCAACATTACTTGGATGTGAGAGATCGCCAACACTATTAAATTCGCTGAAGCCCCAGTTTTCTGGATTTCTCCAGGTGCCATGATCTTCATTATAATTGACGAATCTATTCATATATCCAGAGGCAGTAACATTCATGATATTTTCAATATCGCTGAATTCACCTTTTATGCCCCAACCACGATAATATTTAAGTTCACGTTTTGAGTCTGTTTGGAACCCTGTAATCTTTTGGTTAAGTGAGAAATAATCTGGATTTTTATCATTGTCCTGTTCTTTAGTAAAACTTCTAGAACAATAGGCGAAAAATTCTCCTTCAGTGTGAGTACCTAATTCTTTAAAACCTGTATAAGCATAGATAAATCGATTTCTCTCACAGATAGCTTTAGTAACGTCGTCCTCATTTGTGAATTCTCGTCTATTGATATCGTTATTTCTTATCATGTAATTATTAATGAAATCAAGCTTATCCTTAAAATAATCAAAATTAGAATAAGATGGAAAATTCTGCTGTTTTCGAATTAAGAGAACTCTCATATCTTCTAATCCAAATAAATATGGCTTGACCGAACTCATTGGTGTGACATCATTCAAATTTGGCTCAAGTTCATCAGTAATTTCGCCAGAGACATCAGCGATTTCAAAGTTTTGCCACTTTCCTTCTTTATTTTTATCGCTAGTCACTCTAAAACCAGTCATTATTTGGCCACCACGTACCCAGCATTCGCTGACGTAACAGTAATCAAGTTTAGCATAGCGTAAAGGAAGTGGGCTTCTTTCCGCAACTGCTCTTTTGTCTGCTTCTCCTTTCACCATTTTGTTTTGATTTAGGTAAGCAATTGAAGCTTTATAGGCTTTAGTTAAATCGTCATAAGAAGAAATATCTGGATCAATTGCGCAGATTGTTGTCGCTAGGTTATAAATTTTAAGCAAACGATCAGTAGCGGTGATACGGTAATTATGGATCTTTTCTTCTGCTTCGGATTGGAAACCATATGTAAGTTTGAGCATCTCATAGTCAATATCAGCAGCACGGCTAGTATAACTTCCAGTGCCAGAGAAACGTTGCATATAATCAACAGCTTGGAGAACAAAGGATTCACCATCAACGTCAAGTAATGCTTCACGTCCGGCAAAAAGAAATAAAGCACGATAAATATCTTTTGCAACTGCTTCAAGTTTTGCATCGTCACTAAGATCAGGAATTTGGCTACCACTCCATTCGTTTGTGGAGAAGTTGATAAGATTGTTTTTAATCGCGTCTTTGATGTCGCTAATTGCAGCCTCTCCTACTACCTTATCAACTGTTTTTTTGTTTTTATATTTTGGAAGTGTATTATCTTTAAAAGTGTTTTTTAAATTGTCTTTGCTTCCAAAAGAGAAAGCATATGAGGAGACAATAGTTCCTTCGTCAAATGTTTCATCAAAGCTATCATCATCAAGTAAAATTGTTGATGTTTTTTCAAGTTCTCCCTTTTTATTTTTGCCTTCTACAATGACAACGTTATAGTCATAAGGCGCTTTATATTTACTTGATTTTTTATTAGTGTTTCCATCGAAAATAGATGTGAGATAACGATTGGCAACAGTAAGCATTTTCTTTTCATATTGTGTAACTTTCGCTTCTTCAGATTGGAATTCTAATTGGCGCGCACGTAAAGAAATGAGTTTATTTTCATCAGAATTAAGTCTTTCTCTTAAAAGTACCATATCGGTCTTATAGGAAACTTCAGACAAAGTCTTTTCCATTCTTTTTACAGTTTCATTAATTCCCGAAACAACATTAAGAATTTGTTGTAACATGGCTGCAGTTGGATCAAGAGCAGCAGCGACACCAGCAAGACCAAGCGCTCCTAAAAGCACACCAATAATACCACCACAGGCGAGCTTGCTAAGTTCTGTAGCAGCGAGTTCAAAAACAACACTAAGAACAGTCAACACTGTTTGAACAGTAGAATTAACAGCGTGAATCGCTTTTGCTTTATCTTCAAGGGAAGAGTTATATGCATAACGAACAAATGTATCATCCATACCCGCTAAGCTAGTTGGAGTGACATATCTATAGATTACAGATTTTAATAATCTATTTTGTTCGGAATCAACTTGATAATAATCACATCCAAAGTCGATACTAGAACCTACAACTGTAAACTTATTTCCATTAGGATAAGAAACATCAACAGAATCAATAGTGAGTGTTCCATAAACTGGGTAATCAATCTCTTTTTCCCAAGTTAATCGATATCCTTTTCCAACTTTAGTAAGAGTAGCCTCATCTAAAGGAAGTAATTCTTCTTCGTCTTCATCAACAGAGAATTCTGCATCAATTGTAAGAGCGGACTTATCTAAAGTGAGTTCTCCATCAAATGAATAGAGGTCAATACAAACTTTTTTATTTTCATTAGACGCAATCGCGAACACTTCTGGTTCATGGAAATCAAAGGCTACTTCTTGGTTAAATTCACCACCAATTGAGATTGTAAGTTGTTCAAGTTCGGCGATAACTTCAGTTAAGGAATCATATTCTTCTGCATCTAAGACATATGAAGCGGTTTTTGTTTCCGCGACATAATATGCTTCTTTAATAGTAAATCCATAGATTGATGTCACATTTTTAAGCGAGAAATCTTTTTTAATTTCACAGTCAATTAATACAACATCGAAAGAGAACGTTTTATCATCCTCATCAAATCTAACAGAATTCTCTACTAAAGCAGCACTTGGATATAAAACACGATAAGAGAAGGCTCCTCCTCTTTTTTCTAAGAAAGTACTTTTATCAAAAATAATCGCACCACTTTCTTCACTAACAGGATAACCACTAGTTTCTAAAATGATAACGCCCTCTGTATCGGTGTGAATATCTTTAACAATCCAATTTTCAAAAGAGCCAAGAAGAGAAATATCCTCTACATCGAAATCTTCGCTTAATGTGAGGCTTTCGTATTTAAAGACAAATGTATGATTATAGTCATAACCACCAACATAATCGGCACCAATTTGCTCAAAATTACCTTCACTTAATGAAATTGCAGATTCAGAGCCAGAAAAAGAGGCATAAGCCATAACTCCTTTATTAGTAGCGTAAGGGGCAATAATCGCTCCAAATGAGGAGTCTTTAAAGGCTTTAGGAATAGTAATTTCAACAGCAGCGCCAAAAGAAACAACATCCGCTGTATAATCAGTAAGAGAAACAGCTTTAATATCTTCATATGATAAAATGTTATCTTCATCATCTTTTTCAGGTAACTCTAATCCCATATCACGAATAAGAATCGCATCTTTTGTGAAGTTGGAATTAAATGTTATTTCTTCGCTTTCAAGGCGAATAACTAAATCGCCTTCATGTGAAATAATTCGTGAATTAAGAGCGATCGCATTTGCAATAGTCTCTTCATTAATGCTCCATGAGTGGTTATCAGGATCTGCTTTTCCACATCCAGATAGGACCATCGTTAACGAGATAAGAGTAATTGATAATTTTTTTATGTGTCTATTCATATGGACACCTCCTAGTTTTAATTATTCACGCGCATAGCATAAATAAATTTGTGAGTTATACTCACTAATAAAGTAATAAATCAAAATAATATATTCAATATAAAAGATACAAAACTATACTTTTACATATTTAAAGTAAACTTATTCGTTTTATAATAGAAAAGTAGAAAGATATATAGTTATGGGAAATATAGTTAAAACTAAAAAAGAATTCGCAAACGCTTTATTTGGATTATTAGAAAATAAGAACTACCACGATATTACAATTAACGAGATATGCACTGTAGCAAATAAAACAAAAATGACTTTTTATAAATACTATAAAGATAAAGAAGCTTTATTAGCGGAAGCCTCTATTGATTTGATCAATACAGAATATAACGAGGATTACGCTAAGATATTAAGAAAAGAAAAAGATGTAGAAGAAATTGAATATCAATCTTTAGTGGCTACTTATAACTGGGTAGGAAAACATTTTAATCAAATTGCTAATCTCACTTATAAAGGTGAAACTCTTCCTCTAGAGATATTTAAAACCGCTTTATTTAACAATTACAAAGCATATATGTCTAAAATAGTAAATTCTGGAGGTTATGATATTCCTAGCGATTATATAGCAATCTTCTTCTTTGAAGGATTATATAATTCATGTATTTACTACGCTGAACAATTAAAAGTTAATAAGAGTAAGAAAAAAGTAAAAGAAGACAGTAAAAAGATTTGTCGTTTATTAGCTAAGATTAGTATATCAATGATGAAAGCAATGTAATTCTAATTAAAAAAGTGCCGAATTGTATCGACACATTTATACGATTTTGGAAATCAATTTATACGTCAAATAACTTCAAAAATTAAAACTATATGTGAAATTATACGCAAAATTAAACCGACTAAGCAGTTAGCCTAATCGGTTTAGCCTTTTTATGTATATTAAAAGGCACAAGATTTGACTCCTGTGCCTATAATCTTAATTATTTAATTAATTAGAAGATTTTTTCTTGCGTTTAATCACGATGAGCGCACCAAAGGATAATAAGCTAACAACACTGATAATAATGACTATATTAACAACATCACTACTATCGTTTGTAGGAACGATTTTTGCTGATTGTTGAACAATAGCATATGTGCTTAAGTTTAAATCTTCACCATTAGCATTTGCCCAAGCAATAAATCTTGCTCTAGCTGTAGCGAATTCACTGTATTCACAGAAAATTTTCTTTTGTGCGTTGTTTAAAGAAAGATATTTCGCTTTTGCGACTTCGTAATAACCAGTTTCGCCTCTACAAGCACCAGTGTCGCTAGTGTTACTGGTGGAAATGACATTAACGTCAAAGTGTAATTCAATACCTACAAATTGTAAAACAACATCTCTACCATCTTGTGTATATTGAGCATAAAAAGTCATGTCAGAGGAGATTTGATAAAGGCTATTTGGCGTATAGGCAGAACCGGTGAATTCTGGATTTTCAAACCAAGTAGTATGGTAGTAAGCTGGTTTTTTATCTGAATCTGGTAAATGAATATTTTGAGTGCCTTTAACGACAATTGGCTCAGCTGCTTGTCCATTTTCATCAACGAATGTCACTGTGTGTTGAACAACACCAGAGGCGGTAATTGTGACATCACTTGTGAGGTTTTCTTTATTAATCACTACTGCGCCAGTAGATGAATTATAAGTATAGTCAGTGTTTTGGCTTAATGTTGTTGTTCCAACTCTCACTATGATGGTATTTGGAAGTACGTATCCACTATTTGGTGAAATAGTAAATGATAAATCACTACCTATTGTGCAAGTTGCAGGACCGTTGCTAGAAAGATTAGTTAAAGCATAAGTAACAGATCTTTCTCTATATGCAACAATCATATTTGTTGAAGACTTAGAAAGTCTATAGTTAACTTGTAAGATGCTGAATTTTGAATAGTTTGAATTGTTAACATCTCTCACGACAATTGATCCAATTGTGTAGGTGTTGAGTTCGATATCAACACCAGTAGCGGAAGAATAACTGGTTGAATTAAATGCTGCGTAAAAATATGTTTTTGCTAAATTATTAATACGCACTTTTAAAGCTTGAACATTGTTACCATATAAGAATATATATTTATTTGCTTCATCAGATGAACCTACATAAATAGCATATGAGGAGTTATTAGAAATAATCTTGCCAGAGCAATAGATATATCCATTATCATTTTGAATTCCATAATAATTGGATATTACTTGTGCGTTTTCTTTAACGAAGATTTTAGCATTTGCGTTACCAAGAAGAACTGCTCTAGCTGTTAATGTGTCAGTACAAGTATTTTCAATTTTTGCGTATCCACTTAAAGTTAAAACTGATGCTGCGTTAATCGCTATCGTGCCGTAGGCAAAAGTCGAAGTTACCTTGCCTCCTGAAGAGCCTGTAATAGTTGTGTCTGCGGCAATGTATAATACTCTATTTGCTAAATCAATAGTATGGTTTACTAAGTTGACTGTTCCTCCTGCTGAACTGAGAGAATAGTGATTAGCAGAAAAATCTAAATCAGAAATAAGAGTCATAGTTGAATTGGAAGCAGCATTGTATGCTGACAAAGCATTTGTAGAAGTATAATAGTTAGTTCCGTTAACTGAAGCCACCGCATTTGAAACGTCTTTTGTCGAAGAAACAACGGATAATTTTCCAGTATAATCACCAGTTTTTCCAGAAGATTCAATATAACAGAACATTCCAAAATACACCTTTTTGGTTACTTCAAAAGATGCGTTATTTTCAAAGGTGAAAGATTTAACAACATCGTGGCTAGCAGTATTGCCTGGAACCTCGTCGGCTACTCGATATTGTGAATAGCCTCTTCCTGTTGATGTTGTAAAGTCATTACTATGATAGAACCAGGTTGTTGGAGTTTGAGCGGTTTCTCCATACCAAAAGAATTCGGTAGAGAAATCCGCTCTTGTACTTGCGTTATTTCCGGTTTTAGATCTATAAGCGCTTAGTCTAAAAGTCAAACTATAAGTAACCTTTGTATACGGAGCAACAACAAATTCCATATGCGCTGGCACATATTGAGCTAAAAAATCGTCAGTTGAACCAGAGGCTGCTTGAATATATGAAGCATCTGATACATTGCTGCTCTCGTGTGTAGTAATAGTAAAAACGCTATAGTTCGTGAAACCACTGGTTGTTGATTTAAGCGCATTTTTGTATGTGTTTGCATCGCTGGATTGACCATCAGAAGGATCGTCATTGCTTGACCAGTTTTGCCCATTAAGATTTTGGTAATCGTTTATAAAAGTCGGATTAAGAATGCTAACGGCAGTAGCTTCTACTTTAGTTGGCGCTTTTTGCCCTTTTAACAGAAAAACACCACTTCCAATGCAGAGTGATAAAGCTAATGATATTAACCCAAATTTAAACAGTTTCATCATGCGTAACACCTCTTTTATCCAATTACTGGAGCGACAACTTGACTTCCGGTCTTAAATGAAGAAACCTTGAATGTCGCAGAACCACTTTCGCCTTCATAGGTTTTTCCACTAGCATCCCAGAATAATGTGATGCCAATCTCTTTATCGATAACAGTAGTTAAATGAACCTCGACCGCATATACAGTTAAATCATAACGATATTCTGTCGCGCTTCTTCCTGCGAAAGTCAAATCCTTAACTTTGTGGTATCCTTCCATGCCATCATATGCGTTAGCCATGAAAAACACTGCAGTGTAACTGGTTACATACGAGTTATATATTTCAACAGCATCAGATTCTGAATATGTATAAGTTTGTACATAGCTTTGTGTTTCTGAATCATATTCAAAAATATCTAAGCCACTATCAGTCCTTTTAATAGCTTCCTTATCTGTACCATCATCTTGCCAAGCAATATTGTCTTTCATACCAAAGGTATAATTGTCAATCTCTTCATCATCATCGTTATAGGCTTGATAGGTAATTTCAAAGCCACTTGTTTCGCCTAATTCTAATAATCTATTTTTGGCTTGCTCTGATGAATAAGGAAGGTTTTCTCCTGTCTCATCATCTCCTGGATTAACGGTGTTTTCGGTCACATTGCACCCAGCCAATGAAAAAATTGATAAAACAGATAAAACTAACAAGCTCTTGATTTGTGTTTTCATAATTAAATTTCCTCCCAAACAAAATAAAATTTTTTATTTATCATTTGAGAATATAGAAAAAATAAGCACAATAAACAAGTGCTATAAGTCATTCCAAAAGTCACTATTTATTCTATTTGTTTGTTTTGACCAAATGATTGTCTAAAGCAAAACGCGTTAAAGCGGCACGGCTCACGCAATATGATTTAGAAAGCAATAAGGAAACAATGTTTTTCACTGTCCCTACTTGTAGAGATAATTTAGCAGCAATTTCTTTATTGGAATCACCATTACAGATATATTCGAGTATTTGTAATTCTCTTTCCGAAAATTTACATTCTTTTTCAAATTTTTCTTTATTTTTTAAGATTTCTAACGCAGCTTTATCAACAACATTAATGCCTTCCATCACGCTGAGCAACGCTTGTCTTAATTGATTGGATTCAATGACCTTTAAAAGAAAACCATCACATCCAGCTTCTATAGAACGAGATATTGTATCGACATCATCAAAAGTGGATAAAGCAACTGTTCGGACATTTGGATATTTATTCTTAATAATTCTAATGGTTTCAATACCATCTAATACTGGCATTCTTATATCGATAAGAGCGATATCTACAGGTGTGTTTTCTAATATCGATAATAATTCTTGTCCATTATTCGCAGTATTAATGACAACAAAATCATCCCATTTTTCAATAGTAACTTTTAATCCTTCAATTGTGACTGGGTGATCATCTGCGATAATTATTTTTATTTTGTCCATCATTTATTTACTCCACATTACTATTATTTTAAACCCTTGTCCTTCTTGATGTACAAAGTCTATTTTCCCTTTAGAAGCAACGACATTATCTTCCATTGAGGTAAGTCCAAAACCTTTTTCAAATTCTCCATGCCACTTCCCATCATCATAGATTTCCAAAATTACATCTTTCTCATTCATTGTTAAATTAATAAACATTTGGTTTCCTAAAGAATGGTCTAATGTATTGTGATAAGCTTCTTTACAAATTTTTTTAATTAATTTGTATTGTGTCTTAATAAAGTCAGGTTCTTCGCCATTTATAGTAATCACAATTGGGAATTCAGAAATCTTAGATAAAGAAATCAAAAGTTCTTTCAAAGAGCCGGCTTCAAATTGGTCAGGAGATAAAATCTTGTCAATGATCTTCTCACCTTCAATAATTAATTGTCTATAGGTTTTCGGATTATTGTTTTTGGACTCTAAACACATATTAGAAATCATAAATAAGTCCGTTATTGCGTGACCGTAATTATCATGGATGACTCTTGCTAATCTTATTTGTTCAGCATAATCAGATAATGACTTGATTTCTTCTAAAAGATTTTCTAATTCTTGATTAGACTCTCTTAAACTATTGGCAAGAACTTGAAGTTCCTTTTGTTTTTCTTGTTTTCGATTGTTAATTGACTCTTTTTCTGTAACATCAATTAAGACAACAGCATAATTAATTAGTAGCTCATCGTCATATATTTCTTTAGTAATACGTTTAAAAAAGATGTTGTTATAAACAAATTTACCTTCTTTATTTTGCAAACAATCAGGTATTAAATCAGTTAACTTTTTCCCTTTTTTAATGCCTTTAAAACCAACACATTTGTTGTATTTCAAAATATAACCAAAAGAATCTAGGATGAAAAATGGTGAAGGGAATCTATCGAATATCGTCTTATAATTATTCATTAGCGCTTACTCCACTTAATTTATTAACTGCTTTTCTAATAATCATAATTGTTTCTTGACATAAAGTAGCGGTTTCCTTAAGTAATGCTTCGCTATTTTTTGGATTATTCTTAATGGCGATAAAACGTTCTTTAATTATTGCTATATTCGATAACACTATTTTTTGAGCATTAGTCAAGCTAGTAACCTTTTCTTTTAAATTTGGTAAATCATACAAAGCGTTAATATAGGTTTGTATTGTATTCTTTTTCTCATTTAAATCGTTGATGAGTTTTTCTGCTTCAACAATACTTTCTTCGATTGCTTTTCTTTCTAAATAAATATCATCAATATTGTTGATAATGATTAATTCATTGTCGTCATCTTTATTTATTTCAATATAGAAATGACTATCATAAAAAACAAGTTCAAATGACTTGACATTATTTTGCTTATTAACCTCTTCTATTGCTTTATCAACCAGCTCTTTCTTTTCTTTATTGTTTTGATAAAGAATGCCTTTTTGCGGATTGTATAGAACCACTATATTTGGAATTTCTTCTAAAACACTTTCAATTGACTTGCTAATCAAACTAAGTGAATTAAATTTAAAGACGATGATATACAGGCAGAAGACAGCGACAAACATGATGATTGGTGTAAAATCAAGCTCATCAACTCCAGTAATAGACCTCACCAACGCTGTAACGGCCGGCAAAAGCGGATATAAAGAGAAAACGATTATCTTAATAGCCTTGTTTTTTTCTTTTCTAATGATATGAATGATAGATATAGCATAGCCTATGAACAAGGCGGCATAAACCAATACCAAGCATAGATAAAATAGTTTTCCATGCTGAACCTGTTCTCCCATCACTAATTTCTCATAAAAGAGATGATGTAGTGAATTTGTACAAACAAAAATAGAGATAATAGCAGCAACAGAAAGTAAAGCTATTCTAAAAATCAGTTTATTTGCTAGTTTATCGCATCTTGCTAAATATAGGTTCCAAAGCAAGAAAGCAAATGATGCAAATGTGGTTCCGACAAGTTGGTAATAAACAGCAAAAACGTAAAAATCGTTATTTGGATAAAAGATATAACCGATGGTCTCTAAAAACCTACCAGAAACCATAATCCATAAGCCAATAACAACCACAATAAAAAAGTGCCATATAGGTGTTGGTTTTCTATTTTTAATTAAAGAAACGATAAAAACCAGATGAATAGGTAAGTATATACCTTGTAAAACAAAATTAAGAATTCTATACCATTCCATATTCTAATTTTATAAGACAATAATCATTTTAATTGTACCGAATTATAGATTTCTTTTCCACAAACTACTTATCTAATTATTATTAAGGAATAGTTTCCAAACATTTAATTATGCCTATATTGAAACAAATACTGTTTCACCATAGGTACATCTGTTTCATTATAGGTGGTATCTGTTTCACCATAGGTATTGGCATTTCCGTTGATTCAGGTCCGATTTTCTCTCGCCTGTGACCGTGTTACCTATATTGAAATAGTTAAAAACAAAGAAAAAATGAGCATTTAAGCCCATTTTCTGCCAGTGTTAATTCCATAAAAAATCTCCCTTGTAATTGTACCAATTTTGGTCCAAAATAAGGGAGCATTTTCAACTTTGGTGGCAGGGGTAGTAGGAATCGAACCCACATTAACGGTTTTGGAGACCGGAGTACTGCCTTTGTACGATACCCCTATTAAGCAGGTGAATGTTCACCGCTTAAAGATTATAAACTACGAAGGACTCTATTTACAAGAGACATATCAACTTGACCAGCGTAATTCATCTTAAAATGTTTCATGACGCTAGGAACGCTCTTGTCTTCTAAGGAATCAATAATCTTTTTAATCTCTTCTTCACTTAATTGTTTTGGAAGATAAGAAGAAATAACTTCCATTTGTTTTGAGACATTATCTGCTCTTTCTTGGTTGTTAACCTTGAGATAGCCAGCTCTTTCATCTTCAAGTTCTTTAATGACTTTTTGAATGATTGATAATAATTCAGCGTCGCCAATTTCCTTTCCTTGACTTTTTAATTCCACTTCTTGAAGCTTATATTTTGTTAAGACGATGGATAAGACTGCTCTAGAGGTATTATCTCTAGCTTTCATGGCTTCAATATTTGCAGATTTGATTTCATCAATAAGCATGAATGTATTCCTCCTATTTGAGATATAAAGCCCCGATTTCTCGAGGCTCTACTTTGTTAACTGGTGATCCCTAAAGGATTCGAACCTTTGACCCACTGATTAAGAGTCAGTTGCTCTACCAGCTGAGCTAAGGGACCAACTGGCGAATTAAATGATATATTATTTGATTAATCAAATCAAGCAAAAAACCGACTACTTCTCAATAGTCGGTAATTTACTAACAAATATTATTTCTTGTGTCTTTTAACAATGTGCTTGATTAAAACTTCAATTTCATGAGCAACTAGAGGGACAAAAGCTGCTCCAGCGGTAATTAACCATTCTTGCCATCCTAATGAAGAAGTTTTAAAGACATCTTGCACACCAGGAGTTAAAACTACAAAGAATTGTAATCCAGTTCCTAATACAAACGCTAAAAGCATCATGTAGTTTTTATTTCTAAATACTTTAAAGGCACTGTGTTCGGTACTACTCATACAAACCATATGGACAAGTTCAGCAAATCCTAAAGCGGTAAAGGCCATGGTTTGCGCTTGAGCTAAAACATCAGGTCTATAGAATTCTGTACCTTTTGCCCCGATATGAGCAATAGCATCATAAGTAGTAATACCGTTAATCCAGAATGCACTTAGATAAGCGATAATAACTGCAATGGTAATAAAAGCGCCATGCATTAATGTATCTCTTAATCCGCCACGAGCAAATATAGTTTCGTTAGGATTACGAGGTTTTTCATTCATAATGCCTTTATCTTTAGGATCCATGCCTAATGCAATTGCAGGAAGACTATCAGTAATTAAATTAATCCAAAGTAAGTGAATAGCAATAAATGGAGTCTCAAATCCAATTAAGATTATAAAGAACATTACTAATACTTCAGCAATATTACTAGAGAGTAAGAAGATGATAGTTTTCTTAATATTAGTGAAGATGCCTCTACCTTCTTCAACAGCTTTTTCAATGGAAGCAAAATTATCATCTGCAAGCACCATATCCGCGGCACCTTTAGCAACATCAGTGCCAGTAATACCCATAGCAATACCAATATCCGCAGCCTTTAAACTTGGAGCGTCATTAACCCCGTCTCCAGTCATTGCACAAATGTGTCCGTTAGCTTTAAATGCTTTAACGATTGCCACCTTATTTTCAGGAGAGACACGAGCAAAGACTCTAACAGTTTTAACGAGGTTTTGCAGTTCTTTTTCGCTCAAATCGTCAATTTCTTTACCCATGACACACTCAGAAATATCGCTAGCAATTCCTAACTCTTTAGCAATAGCAAAAGCGGTATCTTTATGGTCACCAGTAATCATAATTGTGGTAATACCCGCATTCTTAAATTTAGCAACTGCAGGTTTAGCTTCTGGTCTAGCTGGGTCAATCATAGCGACTAATCCAACAAAGACTAATTCTTTTTCACTAATCTTATCCGCTTTAGAATATGACAAGGCTAAAACACGGAGTGCTTTAAGAGAGAACTCGGTATTAACTTCATAAATTCTATCGATATCTTTTTGAGTAATTTTTCTTTCTCTGCCGTTTTCTAAAATATAGGAAGTATTAGCTAAAATAGAATCTAGAGCACCTTTAGTAAAGATAATATTTTCTTTATCCCAAGTATGTTTAGTGGACATCATTTTTCTTACTGAGTCAAATGGAAGTTCATCCACCCTTGGGTGTCTAGTTTCTAAATCTTTTTTATGTAAATCAAAATCATTAGCGAACACTACTAAAGCAATTTCAGTTGGATCGCCATATAATCCTTCATCTACTGTCGCATTACTACAAAGTGACATCCCAGTAGCAAGCAACTGCAAATCTTTATTTTCATGATCTTTTTTAAAGTCTTCTCTTTTATAAAATGTGTTATCTACGTAGGCTTCTAATACAGTCATCTTGTTTTGAGTTAAGGTACCAGTTTTATCGCTACACACAACAGAGACAGCGCCTAAAGTTTCTACTGAAGGTAATTTCTTCACAATAGTGTTTACTTTCACCATTCTTTGTACACCGATAGATAAAACAATAGTAACAACTGCTGCTAATCCTTCTGGAATTGCCGCAACTGCTAAAGCAATAGAATCTAAAACTGCTTCAATCCAATGATCAACACTACTTGCATTACCTCTAACACACATCCAAATAATTAAAACTGCCAAAACTGCAACGACAATAACTAAAGTTAAAATACCTAAGAATTTAGATAATTTGTTTAATACTTTTTGTAGTGGGGTATCTTCATTTTCTTCGTTATCAAGAGCTTTAGCAATCTTACCAATTTCAGTATTCATGCCAGTACCTACTACAATACCTTTACCTCTACCATAACTAACTGGGGTAGACATATAGGCCATATTTACTCTATCTCCAATAGCAACACTATCGCTAAAAGTGATAGATGCATCTTTTTCTACTGGTACACTTTCTCCTGTTAAAGAAGATTCATCACACTTTAAATTAATAGCCTCAATTAATCTTAAATCTGCACCAATTGTGTCTCCTTCTTCTAGAACCACAATATCGCCAATTACTAATTCAGAAGATTTGATTTTAAATCTTTTCCCGTCTCTAATAACTGTTGATTCAGGAGAAGATAATTGTTTTAATGCTTCTAAAGATGTTTGAGCTTTAATTTCTTGAACCGTACCAATAATAGAGTTAAGAATAATAACCGCTAAAATGATAATGATATCTGGCCAGTCACCAATATTAAGAAAATCAAAGTGACCTGCCTTAATAGTTTCATAAATCGAAATGCCTAAAGTAATCGCGACTGCCCCAAAAAGAACATAAATCATTGGGTTAGCCATTTGTTCAAAGAAAATACGAACCCAAGTTTTCTTTTTCTTTTCTTCTAATTTGTTAGGTCCATATTTTTCTAATCTAGCTTTCGCTTCAGCTTCAGATAATCCTTTTTCACTATCTGACGATAAAAAAGAAACGGTCTCCTTATCGGTTTTCGTTTCAAATTGAGTGTTTTTTATTTCTTCCATAAGCCCTCCGAAAAAATATTATTTTCTCAAAGGTCTTGTTCCTAATCGGTCTATGATCCGGACTATCTCTAGTCGTGTTGACGAATTCATAGATTCACTACTCCCCGTTGGAATATATTTATTTTAGCACATTAATTACTAATTAAGATAAACGTTTTATACGATTAGATAGTTCACTAATAAATCTTTCTTTATATTCATCTTCAAGCAAACTGTCTTTAATCATATTTATAAAGAGGCTTTCATAGGACAAAATTTTAGAAATGATCTTTTTACAGGCATTTTCTAATAGGCCAATGTTTATTCCTAATTTGATAAAATCTTTTCTTGTTATGTTTCTATTTTTTCCATTAACGGCTAAAGCAGTTTCATCCTTATCATTAGGATAAACAATGTTTACAGGCAACAAGTCATATGAAGGAGAAAAATATATTTCTTCATCTTCAATAAGAGAGAAGTTTTTTAGATGCATATCTGAATTACAGGAAATGAAATTAAAGATTATTAATGCATAATAATCTGACAAATCTTTATTAGGTTTACTTGCATACTGAGAAATGATTTTTCCACCTTTTTCATAAGAACCTACATATTTATATTCAGATGGCTTATTAGATAATTGACAAAAATCTTCAACGTGTATCTTTCTACCATTATCTCTATCAAATCTTTTAGTGATATAAGCATAAGTATTATCTTTTAAGATTAATAAACCATGCTCTGGGGTTCTAATACCCGCAATATTAGCCATAGACATCACTAAATGTTCAGCACGTGCATAATTAGTTAATCCAACTCCTTCAGGTTTTAAAATATATCCTAAAGGATAATCAAAAACTGTTAGTTTTTTTCCATCTCCAGATAAACCTAAAGACAATTTTTGCTGGACACCCGTAACACTTTCTCCTGACTCTAACATTTTTTGAGCTTTTTCATCTAAATCATTTTTAATAGTGTCTATATCAATTTCCGGCAAAAAAGACTGACCAAAAAATCTTTTAATACATTTTGTGTGCCAATAAGATTGATGGTCTAATTCAAGTGGCTTACCGCAGCAAAGGCAAAAATTATTTTTTAACATTAAATCTTACTCCTTCGAATTGAGACCGCTCCTACACAATCTTCACAGGTTAAAAGAAGTAATTTAAATCGATCTCTTACATTAAGCTTATATTGCTCTAACGCAATTTTTAATAACCAGCCTTCAGGGATTAATCCATCAAAAAAAGGGAACAAGATATTAGAATGAAATTCTTTTCCACTAATCGGAAGAGTTAGAGAAATTGGCTTGCCACCACTATGAAGATAAGATTCATCATATTTAAATACAAAGCCATCGTTATCTTCATAAACTAAGCCAGCAAACTCATTATTATAATAAACATATCCAATTTTTAAATCTAAATATTCCATACATTAATTCTCTTTCACTATGAGGCTGGCATTAAAATAATTAAGCGCCACTAATACTTTATCCATTCTTAGGGTATCCTTGCCTTGCTCTAGTTCACGAACAAAGCGAAGCCCAAGACCAGTTTTGATTGCAAAACTCTCTTGAGTTAATCCATATTTTTTTCTTTGAGCCTTTATATATTGGGCAATCTCATTATTTTTGTTCCACATATTATACCCTTTCTGATGTAATATACCTCAATTTCAAAATAATTATACCCTATTGGTTATATTTTTCAATAGAAATTGATTATTTACACCCGAAAAGGATTAATTAAGAATTTTTAGTGTATAGCTTCTTTTTATATGAAATTGGCTCTTCGGTAACTCTAATACCTAATCTATTAAGAGTTTGTAAATCAACTTCACTAAGTAGAGTGGAAGAATGAGCCTCACATCCTACTAGTTTAGGGAGTTGCTTTAAAGCTTGGTCCGCTAATGGGCTGGTTTTAGATTGAATAGATAGAGCAAGCAATACTTCTTCAGCTCTAAGACGAGAATTACTACGATGCAAATATTTAATTTTCATTTCTTTTAAAGGTTCAATAACCATTGGCATTAATAAGAACATCTTCTTATCAATCTTGCCAAGGGTTTTCAAGGCATTTAATAAACAGGCAGCACAGGCACCAAATAATTCTGAACGATGGCCTACAACAATCTTGCCGTTAGGTAATTCTAACGCAACTGAAGGTTCATTTTCCTTTTTTGCGTCAACTAACGCGGCATCAATTACTTTACGGTCGCTAATTTTAACGCCAGCCTTATTCATTATGATCTCCATCTTTTCGATAGAGTCTTCATTTAATCTACCTAAATAAACATTCTTTTTAGTTTGATAATATCTTCTAATAATTTCGTTATAGCACGCTTCAGCGACTTTTTTATCATCGCTAATAGCAAAGCCCACCATATTAACTCCCATATCAGTTGGAGAATAATAAGGTGATTTACCATAAATTTGTTCAAAGATATTTTTAAGTAAAGGGAATACTTCTACATCCCTATTATAATTAACTGCAGGAACACCATATTTTTCTAAATGAAATGGGTCAATCATATTAATATCGTTTAAATCAATAGTCGCAGCTTCATAGGCTAAATTAACTGGATGATTTAAGCTTAAATTCCAAACAGGGAATGTTTCATATTTAGCGTATCCTGCATTAATTCCATTTTGATGGTCATGATAAAGTTGAGATAAACAGGTCGCCATTTTTCCACTTCCTGGTCCAGGAGCGGTGACCACCACTAAAGGTTTAGATGTTTGAATATATTCGTTCTTTCCTAAGCCGTCTTTAGAAACGATAAGAGGGATATCTTGAGGATAGCCATTAATCTTATAATGTTTATAAAATTTAATATCGTTTCTTTTGAGCTTATTAATAAAAGTCTTAATCGAGGCATTTTCAACATAGAATGAGATAACAACACTAGAAACGTATAATCCGACTTCTTTATAAGTATCAATTAATCTTTCAACTTCTTCTTGATAAGTAATTAATGTATCGTTTCTAACTTTGTTAGAGATGATGTCATTCGCGTTAACGACAACCACCATCTCCACTTTTTCTTTAATGCCTAATAACATTTGAAGCTTAGAATCAGCCTTAAATCCAGGAAGTACTCTAGAAGCATGATAATCATCAAAAAGTTTTCCTCCAAATTCAAGATATAATTTATCTCCAAATTTAGAAATGCGCTTTAAAATAGATTCTCTTTGAATCTTCAGATATTTATTATTATCAAACGCTTCTTTTTTCATATACAAAAAAGATAATGATTTTATTAATTATTTTCAATAATAAATACCAATTTATTTCTTAGTTAATCCCGCAATTTGAGAATAAACACGATCAGATGTTTCTTTATCCAATAATAACTCAATAATCTTTAAACCAAACGGTATACTATAAAGCATACTTCTAGCAGTTACGATATTATCGCTGACTACAACTTCTTCTCCGGTATAGATGCCATCAAGTCCTTCATTACATCCTGGATAACATGTGTATGGTCTATTATGTAACAAACCATTTTTACCTAACACCATAGGAGCAGCGCATATCGCACACACTAATTTATGTCTTCTATAGAATTCTTTTACTAATCTATCCACTTCGTCACTTTGTAATAAATTATTAACTCCTCTACTTCCACCCGGAAGAATAACCGCGTCAAATTCATCGATATTTACATTCTTTAAGCTTTTAAAGCCCGCTAGAGACATTTTATGAGATGAGACCACTATTTGACTGTCTTCATCAATTTTAGCGTCGTAAACACTAAATCCGGCACGAACTAACACATCTCGAGTTGCTATTGCTTCAACATCTTCAAATCCATCAGCATAAATCATTAATACTTTCATAATCAATATCCTCGAAATAATCATATCATTTCGAATCTCATTATAAAAGGAGTCCCGAAGGACCCCTAGTATATTGTTTTGATAGTATTATGCTAAAGAAACAACAATTGAGAATACGACAACTCTATTAGTTGTATCAATGGTAAGAACATTTGTAGCGGAGGCTAAATCAAATGATAATACTTCACCGGCACCTGTTTCATTATAAGGAGCTAAAACAGGGGTTCCACCATTAACAGCAATTTTGTTAGAGTTGGTTGGATAGGCAGCAGACTTTCCATAGAAGTCATGGCAAGAAATTTCAACTTTATTAAAGTTTCCATCAAATGTAATAACTAATTGTCCACCAAGTTTGGAAGTACCAAATTTAATTAATCCGGCCTTTCCATCATGAATACCACCTTGGCCATTGCCAGCGTAAACTTTGGTTGAACTAGCTTCAGTAATATGTGTGCTATCTTCACCAGCAGCAGCTTGCATAGTTGCTAAGGTGTTATCTCCTAATTCACTTCCAGCAGCGACACCAGAGAAATCTAATGTAGCAAGAACTCCAACAGGGGCAACTTCTTCTTCATTTTTAACAGCGATGGTAGCAGTTCCGACGACTTTTTCATCATCAGAAGCAGTTGCGGTGACAACGATAGTTTTGGATTCACCACCAACAGCAACGAAATCAACTGGGATAGTAACTAAACCATCAACAACAGTTATAGTTTCAGAATATGCACCACTGCTCCAACTAACTTCACCTAATTCAGCGCCAGCTGGAAGAGCTTTTGCGGCTAATTGAACGGTTGCAGGTTCAGTCATACCAAATAAGTTAACCTCACTACTTGCTGGAGTAAGTTCGATACCAGTCCAAGCAGGAACTTCGCCTGGAATAACATTAAGGACAATACCTGTACCTTGAACAGCACCTTTAAAGTCAGCTCTAATAAGTTTCATCTTAACGGTGTCACCAACCTTAATAGCACTAGTGATTTCGTTTGTTAAGAAGTCGTATGGATTTGAGAAACTATAAGCATCAACTTTATTCCATGCTAAGGCTGTAGCAGTAGCAGATGCACCATAGATAACTAAATCATTAGTTCCATCGGTTAACACCATGTTGCCATATTTATCAGCAGTTTGACTTCCATCTTTAAATGATTTAACTTCAGCAGTAACGTTATAAGCTAAGGCTTTTGAATCTTCGAGAGCGATAAATTCTGCAAGAGTCTTATCTGCAACGGCTGGTTCTGGGACTTCTTCTCCGCCGCCACCTGGAGTGATATCAACGATGATACCTTGACCTTCGATTGTGGTGTTGAAATCACATCTAATGAGCTTCATCTTAACTGTGTCACCAATATTTAAAGCGTTGGTGGTTTCGTTAGACATAAAGTCATTTGGGTTTGAGAAACTATAAGCATCAACTTTATTCCAAACTAATCTTGTAGCATCCATTGTAGCACCATAGATAATTAAATCGTTTGTGCCGTCAGTTAAAGTCATGTTGCCGTATTTATCTTTTGTAGCACCAGATTTGAAGGCTTTAATTTCGCCAGAAACTAAATAAGCCTTAGCTTTGGTGTTTTCACCATCGATGAATTCTTTAAGAGTTCTTTCTGTAACTTCTGGTTCTGGAACTTCTTCTCCGCCTTCACCTTTTTGCCATGCAATGATTTGTGGGGCAGGGCTTGTGCCTGTTGCAGCACCATTATTATAAGAGAGGTAATATCCGCCAGACTTGGAACTATCAGCTCTTAAATAACCAACGATAGTAACAACGTCGGTAAGACCATAGTCAGCAGCGGTTTTGCCATCTTCTAATAAACAGCTAGAAACATCCATTTTGTTAGTGTCATCAGTGATACTGAAGATGTAACCAGATTGAGAAGCAGGAGCTAACACAGCGCTAATCTTTCCAGAAATGTAGAATGGTTTTGGGGAATAAGCTTTGTTTTCTAAACCTAATTTTGCAACTTCGGTAAGAGCAGTTGCGATGCCTAATGGGCTTTCAGCAGTACCATAGTTAACATCGATAACTGGTTTTTCGGTAACTGTTAATTCAAATGAATCAGATTTTCCGAATAAAGAAGCAGTAATTGTGGTTTTACCTGGTGTTAAAGCATTAATCATTAATTTGCTTGTAGTAGCAACTTCTTGGTTACTGGAAGTAACGGTTAAATAACCTTTGTTTGCTAAAACAGTAGCATTAAATGCTGGATCGCCAGAAACGGAGACAGAAGCACTTGATTGTTCTTCTAATCCATCTTTGAAAGCTTCTTTGTTGGTAATGGTGAGGGATTTCATGTCTAATTTAACTGTGAAATCACAGCTAGCTTTGAATGCCCCATCATTTGTGGTAACTGTAACAGCAGTTTCACCAACACCAACAGCAGCAACTAAACCGTTTGCATCAACGGTAACGACGTTCTTGTCAGCAGAGCTCCAAGTAACGGCTTTATCGGTTGCATCGGCAGGTGCGATGGTAGCGACTAATTGTTCAGTACCACCAACGAATAAGGAAGCGCTTGTTTTGTTCAATGTTACGCCGGTAACATCAATAACAGAACCGCCTCCTCCGCCTCCTCCGCCAGATTCACCACACCCTGCGAGTGCAGCGACGCCGAGGGAAGCAAGAATTGTGATTGGTAATAATCTTTTTTTCATAATTCCTCCTTATTACATCAATCATTTTTCCGTACTATTGTACGAAAGTATTATTATTTATATCTTTTAACAATTTGGAATAATGGAGCTTTGTTTTCAATCCAACAACGGTTTTCCAGATTCCAAAGGCTAAAAGAATTACAGCCACGACTAATAAGGCGACGGCAACATAGAATTCGCCACAATTAGTAACAAACCCGGCCAATGGTTTATTTGATAAAAGGAAAAATATAAGAGAGATAATAGCAAGAATAACGCCTAAAGAATTCAAACACATACCGCCAGCAAATGAGTTGCTGCCTATTTGCACTTGGGCGTGAGATGCTTGAGCGAGTTCACGATATTCAGGATGATTTAAATTCTCGTGGATCATATGACCACAACGAGGACAAACATACTGAATTTCAGCATTCTCGTCAATTTCAATTTCTTTAGTGAGATCAAAGGACGATTTCTTTGATTCTACCTTACTAGCGTCTAGTTTGTAACCACAGTGACTGCAATACATAACTAACCTCCTTTTTTCCTATTAACAACTATTTTTTATTCAGCAACGTAAACAAAGGAAGATACTTTTCCTTCGTGAACAGGAATGATTTGGAAGACAATCTTTCCACTTTGGGTCTTATGCCATGCATAGGTACCACCATCAATGCGGAATTTCTTTCCTTTGAAGTCTTCTTCAGTTTTCCATTGAACTGGTGAAGATGGATCACCATAGTAAACATATGGAATATAGACGTTGAAGTCAGTTCCTTCAAAGTAAAGGGTCTTATCACCATCATTGCTGACATATGCTTTAGTACAAGTAAGTTCGCCTAAGACTTTAACAGAACAGAATAAGGATTCACAGTTCTTTTCTTGAGCGACTTTATTTAATTCATACACTGTATATTCAAATGTATGTAAAGCATGTTCTTCAATGTTTTCTTCAGCGGTTAAGAGAACACGGCAATCATGTTCTTTAAATCCTGCTGTTTTCCAGTGACCTTGAGTGTCAGTTACTTGGAAACCAAATGTTTCACTATCTTTGCAAAGTCCATAAACTTGTAAATAAGTGTTTGGCGCGGTGTAAATTGATGGAATTTCACTCATACCACAGAAAATATTAATTCCAGCCCATTCACCGATAATATTTCCTTTATCATCATATTGTTCTTCTCCAGTATCAGGATCCAATGTTGGATAGAATTCTTGAACGTAGAGAGTTCCATCATTATAAGAAGAAACAACACCGGTAAATCTAATCTTTTCATTATCAAATGAGTTGACATGGGTTGGATCTGCCATTGTTAATTCAACTTCATGTCTAATTTCTAATAATGAAGCGTCTTTATAATCACCAGAATAGTTATAGTGTTCTGATGGTTTTCCAGAGTGCATGTTTAGTTTATAAACAACAGCTTGGTTATAAGCACCTTGGAATGAAGGTTCATAATCTGGGAATGCAGAAATAGATTTTGGTAAGGACAAACCTTCTTGAACAATCCATAAGTTTAATAATCTTAATTCATCATATGGAGCGTCTTTCTTTTCGGTATTCACCCAAATAAGAGAAACGAAACGGGAACCAGTTGAGTCTGGATCTGGAGCTGCATATTCAGTGCTTGGAGAAGAAACGACGATTGTACCGTTTTCTTCAGCTTTCTTTAAGATGGTCTTAGTAAAATCACTAGCTTCCCAGCCCCAAGGTTGAACTTTACCAGTGCTTTCAGGAGTATCAATGCCGTAGAATCTAGCTTTTAATGTGTTACCAGAAACTTCGCCTTCTTTAGCGGTTTTGAAGTGAGCGGTATCTCCATCAATTGGAGTTAATAACGACACTTTTTCAATACCGTCTTTCCAGAAGTTCTTTCCTTGATAATCAAGGCCAAGAACAACGGAACCGTCAACTGTGTAATCATGGAACGGGTCGGCAACATCAACAGCGCAGCTTTCAGAGAGTTCAGTACCTCTAATAGTCGCGGTAATTGTAGCTTCACCAGAACCAACAGCGGTAATAGTACCACCAGAAACAGTAGCAACAGTTGTATTAGATGAAGACCAGTCAATCTTATAACCATAGGCATCTTCAGGATCAACAGTCACTTCAAGAGTGAAGGTTTCATCTGGAATCATTGAAATACTATATTTGTTGAGGTAAATATCGGTTGGTGCGATTCCTCCACCGCCTCCTCCACCGGAGCCGCCACAGGCGGATAAACCTAAAACAAATAATGAGGCTGCACTAACAAGAGTTGTAAATAAACGACGTTTTTTCATTATTTGCCTCCTTTAATTATTTAATGTTTAAAATTGCAGCGTTAATTGCGTCGTCAAAGACTTTGCTAATTTCTTGACGTGGGTCACCAATTAAAGCCTCGGTAACGATAGAACCAGCAAATTGTCTGAGTTCAGCACTGCCCATGAAACATGGAGTGGAGAAATAATTATCTCCGATTTGATCAGTAACAACCTTAGCAACAGACACTTTTGGATCAATATCTTCAGTAGCTAACCATTCAAGATATAAATCATCATAATAAGCGGATTCTCTAACAGGGAGATAACCTTCGGAACCATTAATACAAATTTCAACGTTATTTTCTGGGTTGGTTAAGTATTTGATTAATTTCCAGCCGTAGAGTACTTGGTCTTTATTTGCTTGTGCGGAAACTTTTGGATTGTTAAATAAGCAAAGGTCTGGTCCTTGGCAAACATATAAAGGATTATTCTTATCAACAGAAGGGGCCTTACAAACACCAATTTCAAATAATGATGTTAAGTTATATCCGGATCCACCAGTAGAACCGATAGTAAAGACGGATTCAACGTTTTTGAAGGAATCACTACCATAGGTAGAGAACGTTCCTTTAGTGTGGATTAAGTGTTTATCGAAAGCATTACGTAAATCGCCAACTAATTTTTCAGCTTTAGTTCTACTTTCACCAGATTGGAAATCAATCTTACCAGTACCTGAATCTTTATCGATACTAGAATAATGACCACCGTCTTGTAAAAGTTGGCTAATAAATAAGTTAGAATCACTATCGTAGAAAGCAGGAACAACTAAGTCAGGATTAATTTCATCTTTGTATTTTAAGACTTCCTCACAAAGTTTCATGAATTCTTCCCAGTCTAAGTTATCCATATATTGCCTAATTAATGTTTCAGAACCATGGAAATCAGGTTTATAGTGTTCTAAAACTTTAGTAACTGCATCTAAGTTATAAAGCATAGCTTCGGATGACTTCATATATGGGAATGTGTATGTGCCTTCTCTAATATAGTGTTTTCCAGCATCGATATAGGCATCTTTAAAGTCATCGATAGAATCGTTTTCAGGATCGCCTAAATAAGCATCTGTGCCTAAACCATATACTTTGCTATTAATATATGGTTCTAAATTGACAACAAACTTACCTGGTTCATCGCCTTCGGCATACATATAACCCGCAACGTGGTCTGGATAGCCAACAGCAACTGTTGGAAGTTGACCAATTTTAATACCAGCATCAATTTGTTCTTTGATGCTCTTATAGTCAGAATGAGGAACGACATTAATAATTAAATCAACGTTTTCGTTTTGTTTGATTAATTTTTTAAATGTATCTAATTGTGGGGCTAAATTATCTTGAATAGTTTGGCCAAATGTGTGCCAGAAGCTAATCTCAACGGTCTTGGCAGCGCCACCGCCGCCGCCTCCGCCTCCGCCGCCTCCGCCGCCTCCGCCACCGGAGCCGCCAGATTCACCACAGGCTGCAACACCACCAGCGAGCAATAAAGCGCTAGCGCATGCAAAGATTTTTAATACTTTTCTTTTCATAAGATACCTCCTAATAGGGCATTACATCTTTAAGATGACTGCGTTATAAGCAGTTTCGAATAATGAATCAATCATTTCGTCGAGGGTTTGGCCACTTTCTAGAGCTTTCATTAAGCAATCAGTAACTAAACCACCAGCTTGTTTTCTAGCTTCAGAGGAGCCCTTGAAGACTGGAGAAACGAATAAATCATTTGCAGTTTCATTAATATATTGAGCGTTAAGAGCTTTTAAGTGATCAAGTGTCTTTTCATTATAAAGCTCTTCATCCATGTATCTGAGGTATTCATCAGAATAGAGAACACTTTCTCTAATTGGGGAATAACCAGTAGTTGTGGACCAAGCAGCGTTAGTTTCAACACTTGATAATTCTTTGTAGAATAACCATGCGCCTAAAGCTCTATTTTCATTACCATGATCTAAGAAAGCGAGGGATGGTCCTTGAGAGATCATCTTGAATTTACCAGTACTAGTAGCTGGATGTGGGAGCTTAGCAATTTTCATGCTCTTAGCATTCTTAGAATCGAATTGATAGGAAACACCACCAGTAGAACCGATACAGAATAACATTGCATCAGCATTGGAACGTTTATTGGTGTTAGTACCAAGAGTACCTTGAGTGGTTAAATATTTCTTTTCATAAGCAGTACGTAAGAATTTCATTAAGGATTTCATGTTAGGGTTATTGAAGTCGATAAGACCTGTACCAGTAACTGGATCAAATGAAGTATAACCATAACCATATTGTTCAGCTAAGGTAATGAATAAGTTATCATCAGAATCGTAACCAACTAAAGCCCAGTCACTGAATGTTTCAGTGTCTAAGAAAGCGGCTTTTCGATCTGCTGGTAAAGTTTCACGATAGTCTAATAAAGCTGGACATAATTCATTGAATAATTCTTCCCAGGTTAAATTATTGAAATATTCTTCGGTAAGTGGGTTACCATCATTAATTCCGTCAAGAGTAATTCCGATAAGTTTTTCGCCATCGTAATACATACCTTCGGTAGATTTAGCGATTGGTAATGATAATGTTCCAGGAACTGAATAGTTTTGTCCTTCTTCTAAGTATTGTTCGAAGATGTCAGCTTTTTCAGTTTCAGTCCAACCATAAGATGGGTCATCCATATATGGTTCCATATCGAGTTGAACACCAGCTTCGATGAAGTCGGCAACGCCATCAGGATAAGCGACAACGACGTCTGGATAGTTGCCAGCTGGAATGCCGTTAATAACTTCTTCTCTTAAAGCATCATATTTACCACCAAATTTAACATAGTTAATGGTTAATAATGGTTCTTTTTTCTTCATTTCTTCAATAGTGTCTTTGAAGATTTGACCGAAAGTATCGTTGAATGTAGTAGTTACGGTAATCTCGGTTGGGGTTTTAATAAAGCTATCTTCAGATAATGGACTGACCTTAACGGAACAAGTTGCTTTATCGTTAGTTCCCATAATTTTCACAGTAATAACAGCTTCACCAACAGAAATAGCAGTTAATTTACCGCCATCAACAGTAACGACATCAGTATTACTACTTGACCAACGTAATGTTTCACCTTCTGGTGCAGTAGCAGTTAGAGTATGCTCTTCTCCAACAATCATTTCTAATGAAGTATCACTAATGACGATTTGAGATTGTGGTCCTTCGCCACCACCACTGCCACCACAAGCAGGGATTGCAAGTAATGCAGTTAGCATCATTAATGTTAAACGACCTTTTTTCATAAGTTTCCTCCTAATAAAATTGTCATTTAATTTATTTTAATAATCAGTACGATTTATTAAACCGTATTAGCCCTTAATACCAGCTCTTCCAACACCACGCATGATGTACTTACGGAAGAAGATGAATAAGAGGAATAATGGAACTGTAACCACGAATGAGGCGGCCATTTGATAACCGTATTCAGGTTGATCTAAGTCGATATTCGTGAAAGCTCCACCACGCAAGCCGACAGAGATAAGAGTCCATTCATCTCTAGCGACGAGTTGTGGCCACACATAGGCGTTCCATGTGCCCATGAATTTAAGAATTGTAATAGAGATAAGGGTAGGAGCGGCAAGTGGGACCATGACTTTCCATAAATATGACCAGTCACTCTTACCATCAACTTTAGCAGCCAAATATAATTCGTTTGGAATTTGTCTAAAATTTTCTCTTAATAAGTAGATGTAGAAGACGCTTACGAGCATTGGGACAGTCATAGCAGCATAAGCTTCCCATCTAGTTTGTTTAACAGCATCAATCCAACCAAAGCTTGCAACAGTAATATAGTTAGAAATAACCATCATTTCACCAGGAATCATCATCGTCATTAAGAAGATCATGAACACTGTTTCTCTCCCTTTGAAAGAAAGTCTAGAGAAGGCAAATGCCGCAAAGATTGTTGTTAATAAGGTACCTGCAGTAGATAAAACAGCAACAATAACGGTATTTACCATATAACTAGAGAAGTCAAATCTCTGGAAGATGGAAATATAGTTAGTCCACATAACTGTGGTTGGGAAGAATGTTTGATTAGAAGCGGTAATTTCTTCAAGAGTCTTCAAGGAAGTGATAATCATCCAATAAAATGGGAAAATCACAAAGAAGGCTAATACAATTAAGAAGAGATAGGTGAGGGTTGTAAAGAAGATCTTTGCAATCTTTTCACTAGATTTAATCGCTTCAACAGTACGACCAGATTCTTTAATAGAAAGAACGAGAGTGTCATTAAGATTTACATTTTTAAAATCAGTATACTTTTTCATCTTTCGCCCCTCCTAGTAGTGAACTCTCTTACTACTCACACCGAATTGTACGAATGTGAATATCAAGATAACGACGAATAGGAACACCGCGCCTGCAGCCGCAAAGGATGTCTGAGCCGTAATATTCTCATAGACGTAATACACGATTGTTAACATATCATGGACTGGAGAGTTTAAACCTTTTGTGGATGGTCCTTTGAAGATAGCAACAATAGATGTATATTCCTTAAACGCACCAATAAAGCTTGTAATCATAAGATACAAGATCTGAGGCGACAGTAACGGTACCGTAATTCTAAACAAGACTTTATGTTTAGGAGCAGCATCAATTTGTGCGGCTTGATAATATTGTTTATCAACGTTTTGTAAGCCAGACAATAAGATTAAAATCTTAAATGGAATACTGTTCCAAACAATATAAATACAAAGTGGAATCATCGCGATTGATGGTTTAGCACCATAAATCCAGGCAAATGGGTCAACACCATTTGCGGCTTTTAGGCCGAATATGGAGTTAATAATGCCTTGCTTATCAAAGATAACGGAGAAGACCATACCAATAGCGATGGTATTTGTTACGTAAGGTAAGAAGAATATTGTTTGCAATGTTTTCTTAAACCATTTAATGGAGTTAAGAGCAACAGCGATGATTAACGCTAAGAAAATGGAAACAGGGACAGTGACAAAGGTAATAATTAAAGTATTAGGAACAGCGTATTTCACGAAGGCTGTTTCTCTACCGATTTGTCCAGCTGTCGATGTGTATGAGGAAATTCCGAAGATAATACCGAAGTTTTCTAAGGTAAATCCATCACCAGTGTTGGTGGAATAGTTATAACCTTTAGTAAACGCAATAATAATGGTGTTAACTAAAGGATAGAGTAAGAAGACACCAATTAAAATGATAACAGGAGCAAGATATAGCCAACCTTTCCAGTTGTTTTTGCTACCAGTATCTTCTAAGCCGGTAATCTTATATTCTTTTCTATGTCTTTTATTACTAACTAAACGAACGATAACTTTGTCTTCAGCATGATATCCTTCGGAGTTAGCAACTTCTTCTGCAAGAGAATTTTGTTTCTCTTCGTATTTTTTACGAACAGAAACTTTGTTTTTAATACGGTTGACAAATTCAGTTATCAACATGATGCCAACAGGGATACAGCCTAAGAATGTATTTAAGATTGCCCAAACAATGAATTTCTTTTCAAATTTTGGCGAACCATAAGTCATATTTGTGTTAACACAAAGTATGCTGTTAACCACTGTATATAAAGCAATAATTAAACAAATAAGAGCAGGTGTTGAAAGTTTGTTGTCGTATTGAGGCTTGCCAGAAACGTTTAAATTAATAAAGACAACAGCAAGCACGACACTCACGGCTGCGAGTGCAAGCACAACATACATCCAAATTTTATTTATCTTTTTAATATTGTTGTTCACGCTTTTCTCCTTTCTTGACTTAAGTCTGAGGTCCTGATTTATTTTTCGAGATAAATACGTTCCTCAGATTCGTTGTCGAAAATGAAGATTTTGTGTGGTTTAACTTTAAGGGCAACTGGGCCTGGTTTCACATCATCATCAGCAGAAATAATGGCTTTAAATGATGGTTTAGTACAGAAGGCGTTATTACCAACGATAGAAATATCACGTCCCATGACTTGGATATTCTCACAGTTGGCGTGTAGAACATTCTCATCGCCTTTTCCAGCAAGGATAAAGCCTTCAGGTCTAATTGCAACCCAAACTTGTTGATCTTTAATGCCTTTTGCTTCTGCAACAGAGTCTTCACCAACGTAAATCTTTTCGCCTTTAACTTGGCCTTTAAAGACGTTAATTGGTGGAGTACCTAAGAATTGAGCAACGAATAAGTTGGCAGGACTATTATAAACGTCTTGTGGTTTACCCATTTGTTGCATTTCGCCTAATTTCATAACGACGATTTGGTCAGAAATAGACATCGCTTCTTCTTGGTCGTGGGTAACAAACACAGAGGTAATACCTGTGGATTGTTGAATTCTTCTAATTTCTTCACGAGTTTGTAATCTTAAACGCGCGTCTAAGTTAGATAATGGTTCGTCAAGAAGTAACACTTTTGGGTGTTTAACTAACGCTCTAGCGATAGCGACACGTTGTTGTTGACCACCAGAGAGTTGGTTTGGTTTTCTTTGTAAATATTCATCGACTTGAACAAGTTTCGCAGTTTCGTAAACGATATCACGTCTTTCTTCTTTAGTGAGTTTACGGTGAGCAATAGCTTGTGCAATATCGGTTTCCACGTCTGAGAGGTGGAATTTTTCTTTTAATTCAGCAATTAAAGAATCAAGCATTTCTTTAGGTGCTTTTAAAATTCTTAAATAAACCTTGATGTGTTTCTTATCAAAATAAAGTTTATAATCACTGAATGATAATTTCTTTTCTTTTAAGAAGGCTTTGATTGCTTCCGCTAATTCTTTGTTATCAACATGGGTAACAGAGTGAGAAGTTTGACTGAATTTAATTGCAGCTTTCTCTTCCACTGCTTTTAACCATTCTTCTAATTTTGGTTGAGGAAGTTTCTCAATTCTAGCCATTAATTCATAGCCGTGTTGGGTCTTAGCAATAGCGGCTTCTTTTGGTGTGCCCAATTCTCTTGATGCTTCATTATAACTCTTAATAACTTCATCAATGTGCGCGCTTGAGAAATCATGTCCTAAACGGCCTCTAAATGTCACAGTTAACATATTGGATTCTTCAAAAGCGTTAACGGTGGCTCTAAATGTTGTATCGAATAAAGCTTCGCTAGCGAATTCTTCGTTAGAGGAAACTTCATGACATTTAATAATCTTTTGAACATTATCAACAAATAATGCTTTGGTGGCTGGAGAAACATTAATTAATTTGACTTCGATTGTGAGCTTTTCACCTTCAAGATTGGTCTTGATATCGAATTGTTTTTTCTTCATCCCAACTTTAGAAGCAAGGGAGACGAAACTCTTTTCAATTCCTTTTTGGATATCTTCTTTTTCCATTTGATATTCATAAACAAATGAATAGTTATAGAAAGTGACGAGAGGAATTTCGACTTGTAAGTTGGTTAATGGGAATTCAATATTTTTGAAAATAGTCATGTGAGGATATAATGCGTAGTTTTGGAAGACTAAGCCAATACCTCTTTTTTCTGGGGATAAGTTGGTAACTTCTTGATCACCAAACCACACTTCACCAGAAGTAGGAATTTGAAGTCCGCTAATCATGTAAAGGGTTGTGGATTTGCCACATCCAGAAGGACCTAATAAGCCAACTAAGGTACCATCATCAACGACAAAGTCTAAATCTTTGACGGCGATGGTATCTCTAATACCTTTCTTTTGGTCACCTGGGAAGATTTTAGTTAAATTTTTAATTTTAATTTCCATATTTTTTCTCCCTTGAAAATTATTTAGTGCCATCGTCTACAACATCTTTATCTAAGTGTAAACGTTTTGTTTCTTTTACAGCTTTTCTTTGCTTGTGCATAATGACGAACATTCTGATGAATAATCCGATGGAGATCGCTCCAGCAACGCCAAAGGCGATAACGAATGGATCAGCAGGATTAAACACAGGAACAGAGCTATAGAATAATGCGAATCTAAGGACGATGAAGTTGATTGCTAAGGCAATTAACATAAGTCCAAGATATGATGCTAAAGCGGTCTTCACAAATTGTTTTGGTTTCACTCTTCTAAATTCATCGTTCTTAAATTTATTCTTTTGATAGAGGAATAATAAGAAAGCAGCTACACCATAAGCGCCGGTGAAGATCACGACAAATAAGATTAAGAATAAGTCCGCGTTAAAGGCAGATAACTTATTTCCGGAATATGGAAGAATTTCAATATGTCCGAAAAGTTTTAAGAAATCTGTATTCTTAACAATTGTCTTTGTTTCAGAGTTAAATAAGTGAATATTAATTGTGGCTTCGGTAATACCTAAGCTTAAGATATTATCACTACCAACAAAGTCGATATCTTTAGAATTCACTAAGAACTTGAGGTTATTAGAAACACTACCTAATTCAATAACTGGGTTAGGTGATTTGATATCTACCTTCTTAGTAAATTCTTGATTAGATTTGAGATATTTAACGACGAGTTTCGCGCTATTTAAATCTTTAATAACATAACGGAAATAAATCTTGCCGCTAATAACGTTGAGGAGGTTGGTTTCAACCCATTTTCTGGTAGTAGAGTTTTTAACGTATTCAAGTGGAGCTTCAAAAGTTCCAAGCATGCTGAGTTGGCTCTCGGTATAAACGGTTGTACCATTATAGTATTTGCCATCCTCTTCATTATAAAGAAGAACTAAGTTCTTTTTAACATCAGGGATACCACCTTTTAATGGGTTAGCACCATAAGCAGTAACAAACTTCTTTGTTATATTCATACCAATAGAGGTATATCCGGCAAATTTAGAACTGCTTGTGTATTTTAAGTTGAAGATATTATCGATATAAGTGATACTGCTATATCTCTTGGAGCTGCTTGAATAATAGAATCCAACTTTGGTTTCTTCGTTGATATCTGGTACCCATTTATATGGTCTAACAGCAGCTTTTTTAGTGCTAATTGGTAAAGTACGAGAATACTCGTAAACTGGGGTATCATCAGATGGATCATCAGGAGTTCCATGATCATCAATAACCGGATTACCCTCTTCATCAAACTTTTGCACTAAGTGATCAATAACAAAGTAGCTAATGAAATGTGATTGATAAGTATAAAGTTGAACAAAAATCGCATAATGTTCATTATCATCGGTAATTAAGTCTTGTCTATAGACATCACCATATTTTGTATTATCAAATGATGTGTCGATATTGAATAATTTTTCGCCATCTTCATCGACTTTTTCATCTAATAAAGCAACATAACTATCAATCATTGCTTGAGCTTCAGCGTCACTTTCAAAGTGGCAAGCAACGGTTAAATATTTATCGACATCTTTTTCATATTCTTGATATGTGAATTTATCACCAGGTAAGGAAGGGTAAATATCTGTTGATAATTTGTAATTATTTAAGACATCATCCATGGTCTCAGTTGGCCAAGCACTTGTAGTGTCATTATATTTTTTCTTGGCTTCGAAGATGTTATAGAACTCAACAGAGTCATCTTTAATGGATTCGCCGTATTGTAAATCAACAGTAATATTGAATGAATTGGTTAACGCACCAATTGTGGAACCAACCGCATCATAAGGATTGGTTAAATGCTTTTTAGGAATTTCGATAATTTGGTTTGGAGATTCTGAATGGTCAGCATTAATACGAGTATATCTCATCATTAATGGATATCTGCCAATACCTTCAGATTCAATACCTTGATAACCAAGGATGTATTCTTTAGCTTCACCAAATGTTTCTTCGGTGTTAGTTCGACATGTATCTTCAGATTTTTCATCTTCAGAAAGAGGAACACCAAAGGAAATTCTAGAAGGATCACAATCCGTCCAGTTTGGATGGAGTGTCATTTCTGATTCTTGGCTCGCAATTTGAATAGAAACTGTACTTGGAACATTTCTAAAGGCATCAGTTTCAATCTCTTTGATTGTTTCACAAATGTAGATTGTTTCTAATCCACTATATGGGTCAGAGCCAGTCATACAGTTGGTGCCAATTTTAGAGTTGACGATTCTGAAAAAGGTTCCATATTTAACGTACGAATGAATGTAGAGCTTCTTGTTTTTGGTACCGCTAGCACTCTTAGCGGTATAAACATAACCATTTAGATCGCTTCCGGCAGGAGTTGTAGGATCGACAAATGGATCTGTTTTCATTGATGAGTAGTTAGGATCATCAATAACGGAAAAGACCTCGCCTCTTTGGGACTTAAATGCGGAAATTGCAAGACTTTGGAATTGTACAGAATAACGTCTGGATAAGTTTGTTCCTGTACAGTCTCTTACAGCTGCCACAAAGTTCGCATTGGAAAGGTGTTCGTAATCTGACGGATCAAATTCTCCTTCAGCTCTAACTCTTATAGCAGGGGAACTATTAGCAAGACAACTAATCCCTAAACCAAGAGAAAGAACCGCCAAAGAAAAAATTCCAGCAGATGACTTTTTTAGTCGATTATTTTTCATAATTAAGGTTTTCCTTACTTACTTTGATGTCTACATTATACGCGAACGTATTAAATAAGTCAAAGATTTGGTAACTTAAAATCAGGTGCTTTTTTGTAAATCGAGGCTTTATCAGATAGGGCATCAATTTTATTGTAGTATATTTTTTGTTTGGAATTATCAATCTCAACTAGACCGAGAACATAGTCTGGGAAATTCTGTTTCTTTTTGGAGAAAACCATGACCGTAAAAGATATCAATAATGGTAGTCCAAAAGTAAATATAGATAATATTAGTTCTGCAAAAAGCAGAATAACGAATCTGAGTAAATTACGCCAGAAGGATGGTGAGAAACATTTTGGGTCAACATAGCCAATTCTATAAAGAGCTCGACCAAGAGTTTTTCTTCCTCTTCTAAAAAATAGAGTAGGGACAAAGTATACTAAAATCGCTGCAGCCACGTAGGCTGTAGGAAATTCGATAAAAAATACGTAATAACCCTCTTTCTTCATACAATCTTGTAGGACTGGGAAGTTCTTAACGAGGTAATTATCGATCAAAGTGTCACCAATATAAGCTTTGTAAAATCTATCAAAATAGTTTTGGAATGGGTAATAAGGAATATCCGCGAATTCAGGATTAAGAGGAATAATCAAATTATCATTCTCGCTTAAGGCGTAATAAGGTAAATGCTCAACATCATATTCAGAACGTTTAACAAAGAGATTCTCATGACCTTCAACTGTCCCTTTCAAGGCGAGTCTAAGGCGATCATATTCACTCTTCGCCTCCACGACTGTCTGAGGGTTGACTGGTTCCAAATAAGTAAAGAATTTCTCTACTGCGTCATGACATCTAGTAACAATGGCTTTATAGGTAAGCCCTTCTTTTTTAGGAAGAGCAATAACGATTGGCTGAATCTCATCACCAAATTCATAAATACGTCCAGGAACAGTAGATGAATTCACAAATAAGCCTGATTCCACTTCTATTGTCTTATATGTGATGTCATTATGAATATACATCCCAGAAGACATGACAATTTTTCTAGAAGCCAAAAACAAAACGATTGTGATAAACACAAATAAAATAATGTCAATGAACTTCGCTAAAATTTTATGATAAAATTTAGGAAGCTCATATTCAACCTTAACTACTTCTGATTTTTCTTGTTCTAACTCTTGAAGACTTTTATTGTCATCCATAATATTTACACATTATATCCTTTAGCGCGATATATTGCATCTAAATCAGATTCACTAATTAAAACCGAACGCGACAACTTGTCACTAAGAGTTTGGTTAAACGATGAAAAGATGATCATGAAGAAAGATATCACCCAGCTAATAAAACCAATAGTGAGCATAGATAATAATGGAGTGATATTAAATAGATAAGAGAAATCAACCTGTGTCATCGGCATAAAGAACAATAATGGAAGGTTAAACACTATGCTATAGACAAATAGCAAAGCGGACTCACTTTTTCTTATGAAGAATAAGTTATTTGTACCAATGCGTTCTGTACGCATCATCATCATGGCGAAAGTCTTATTATCTTTACTTAGTAAAGGTACCACTAAATAGATGACTAAACTAGAGATAAAATATGATGTAGCGGCTGCTACAATTAATTGAATTTGGAACTTATTTTCACTTTCATCAACTATCTTCTTCTGCGACAAATAACTAATAGCGTTGTAGGTCAAGTCATTCTTTAGAATATCATTGAATAAATCCGCATAGGCATTAATAAAATAATCCTGTAAATAACCAAGGGCTTTCTTTCCGCTTTCTGACATGTCGCTTGGGGAAATAAAGGATAATCTAATCTCGTTTTTAATAGTCGCGTTTAAAGCGATACTATCATCGGTAATCACAAAATACCCATGATCCTTATCAAAATTAGTTAAAGAAGTCTTGTATGTATCATATTTATTTCTTATATCTTTATAAAAATGTAATAAAACTTCGTTTTCAGCCTTATGTCCATATTGAGGGTGTCCTTCGATAACATCCTCATCATTTAGCCCATAATAAGATAAATAAGAGTTTAAAGTAATCTCTACATCTTTAGTGTAATAGTACTTATCATCATCAGTTTCATAAAACATCAATTTGTTACCATATAAGATATCAAACTGTGCGCGAGCAGCACTATCGCTTCTTGCTTGTCTAGCAGTAGCGCCAAAAGCTAAGTTAGTTAAAGGCATCGCTGCCGCGTTAAACAAAACGAAAGTTAAGATGAAGTTAATGAAAAAATCTGCTAGAAATGCAAGCATTCTTTTTCCTTTGCCTAGCGGGCAAATATCTACTGTCTGACTTTTATTTTCTTCTTCGTTATTCATTGCTTTCTTTTAATATATCAATAATTGAATCGATGTTTTCTTTACTAACGCCAATCTTACTTTGTAAGAAATTATAAATCTTTTCTTGAAGAGTGTCCCCCTCAGCAGCTTTTAAACTATTCATTAATTTATCAGCAGCTGGATTAGCGTGTTGAATGGATTCAAGTCTAACTGGAGAGCCAATATTATAGAAATCTGAGAAGATAAAATCTTTTTTAAGGAATTCTTCTTCAACCCCTAATAAACCTTTTAAAACGATAGCGATAGCACCAGTTCTATCTGTTCCTCTAATACAGTGGAATACCATTGGATAATTATTTCTATTAGCCATGTAATCAAAGATATCTTTTAAATTAGCTAAGTTATCTTTATAAGTCATGACGTTATTGCCACCGTAAGTTAATGGTTTAAAGACATAATTGATACCAGAGATAGTGCCATATTTATCACCACGTTCATCTTCTTTTCTTACATCAATTTCAGACTTAATTCCTAAATTATGTAATTCTTTAATGCCGTTAGAGGTAATTTCTGTATATTTCGCACCTGTAATCGTATTATTTTCAAAAGTTAAAGAACGATATAATAAGCCTTGCTTAATGCCACCATATCCGCCTAAATCTCTAAAATTGTCCACTCCTTCGACGTTAATAGTTCTAACAAACCCGTTAGGAGCAACAAATGAGATTGCTTTACTAATATAGTTTCCATATTCAATATGTGCAGAATAAGTTGTATTTAACTTATAATTATAAAAGTCAAATCCTTCACCTTTAACTGTGTATTCTAGTTTTTGAACTGAATCATCTAAAACAAGTTTTAAGTTAGCGGATGTATCATTTGATTTCCAAGATAAATGAATTGGTAAATTATTTCCTAAATTAGTATGAGCGTCAACTTGCGGATAAACATTTCGTGCATCTGTATAATCGTACGCAGATGAATTATAAAACGCAGAGACTCCATCACTATGAACTTTGATTTGACTGCTATCAACAGGATCTATCTCCACTTCCAAAGGAGGATTAGATTCTCCACAAGCAGTAAAAGTCATAAGTGACGTTAAGATAAATAATCCATATCTCTTCATAAATAACTCCAAAAACAATTAAATAGTATCTACATTATAGTAGATAACCATCTAAATCTCAATTAAGCATATTAAAAGGCGATTATTTTCGCCTTTTAATATTACCAATTTACAATTTGCGATATATCTCTATCCTGATAGAGAATATGAAGAATGTTTACTGTTTTGTTTTGTTCATTAATAGAATAGAAGTTATTGAATTTTCTTACTTTAATTTTGTGAATACCCTGATTAATTTCTTGATAAACATAAGGGAATGTTTCCAACTTGTTGATGTTAGACCATACTTCCTTATATAGTGCATCTGCTGCTTTTTGGTTCTTTAGCTTATAACAGATTTGATTAATAATCATTAACAATTCAACCAAGAAACTCTCAGAATAATCTAAATAATATGTTTTTATGGCTTCAATCCAAATCTTTCTTCAATAATGGCTTCTACTTCTTCTTTGGTGTATACTCTGCCTGCTTTGACATCGTCTACTCCACGCTGAACAAGCTTCATAACTTCTTCTTCAGACATATCGCCTGTTGCAATTGGTTCTCTAGCAGGAAGAGAAACATCAAATGGTATTTTCCCAGTTAAAATAACTTGATGATAAAGCATATTTATTAATCCACTAGGTGTTACACCTAATTGTCTTAATATCGCTTCAGCTTGTGTTTTCGTATTTGAATCAATACGCACAAAAATTGCTGCATCACTTGCCATAAGATATTTCCTCCTTTTATAATTATGATAAATCATTTGATATACATTAGCAATACACAACATAAAATAAAAGGGGACTCCGAAGAATCTCCTGTTACTAATACATTTTAGAATTCTTGACTCCAACCGTGTCCAATATCCCAATGTTCATCGATAACAAATTCGGTTTTATCTTTAGGGAGTTGAAACTCAAATAGAATCTCTTCTTTAGCTTCAGGATATTTATTAATCCATTCGCCCACAAAGACTTTAAAACCTTCATTCTTGAATTCAAACACCATTCCTCGAGGCCTTTGGGTGTAATCTCCTGAAAATCTTTTGTCTTTGTGTCTAAAATATTCTCTTTCCCAAATTGATTTATGAAGGGCAGAGCCAGTTCTAACTTCTTTTTTCCAAGAATGCGAATAATAAAATGGTCTATCTTTTGCTAAAGCAACAACTTGGCCATATATCTCTTGTTTATCTGGATCATACCAAAAAGGTCCTACCATTGGTTCTTCTTGTTCATTAAAAGAATCTATCATTACTTCAATAGCGGCATTGGTAGCCTCATCGTCACGTTTTTTGACTTTTACTTTTGCTTCTTCAACATTCATGTTTTTATTATATGTTTTGTTTAAAGTAAATAAAAGGAGACTCCGAAGAATCTCCTAATTGATTAATACGTTAACTAAATTATTTAAGGATTTCGTTAACTGTACCAGCACCAACGGTTCTACCACCTTCACGGATGGAGAATTTGGTACCTTTTTCAAGAGCGATTGGGTGAATTAATTCAACGGTTAATTCAACGTTATCGCCTGGCATAACCATGTCGGTTCCAGCTGGAAGAGTGATAACACCAGTAACATCAGTTGTACGGAAGTAGAATTGTGGACGATAGTTACTTAAGAAAGCTGTATGACGGCCACCTTCTTCTTTGGTTAAAACGTAAACAGAAGCTTTGAATTTAGTGTGTGGAGTAACGGTTCCTGGTTTTGCAAGAACTTGACCACGTTGGACTTGATCACGGTTGATACCTCTTAAAAGGACACCAACGTTATCACCAGCTTGGACATAGTCACAAGTTTTTCTGAAGGATTCAAGACCAGTAATAACTGATTTTTGAGTTTCTCTAATACCAACGATTTCCACTTCGTCACCGAGTTTAGCACTACCTCTTTCAACACGGCCAGTAACGACTGTACCACGTCCGGAAATAGTCATAACGTCTTCGATAGCGAGTAAGAATGGTTTATCGGTATCTCTGGTTGGAGCTGGGATATAGGTATCACATGCATCCATTAATTCCATAATTGCAGCTTCAGCTTTTGGATCTCCATCAAGAGCAGCTCTAGCGGAACCACGAATCACTGGGACTTCATCTCCTGGGAAGCCATAGCTATTTAATAAGTCACGGACATCCATTTCAACTAAGTCTAATAATTCTGGATCATCAACTAAGTCAGTCTTGTTAATGAAGACGACGATGTAAGGAACACCGACTTGACGAGCAAGTAAGATGTGTTCACGAGTTTGTGGCATGACGCCATCAGTACCGGCAACAACTAAGATTGCACCATCCATTTGAGCAGCACCAGTAATCATGTTTTTGACATAGTCAGCGTGACCTGGACAGTCGACGTGTGCATAGTGTCTTTTTTCTGTTTGATACTCAATGTGGGCAGTATTAATTGTAATACCACGAGCTTTTTCTTCTGGAGCAGCATCGATTTGATCGTATGCTTTCTTTTCAGATAAGCCTTTTTTTGCTAAGACAGTTGTAATAGCGGCGGTTAATGTGGTCTTACCGTGGTCGACGTGACCAATGGTACCAATGTTAACGTGCTCTTTAGATCTGTCAAATTTTTCCTTTGCCATTGTTTGAATTTCTCCTTTCATTTAAATGAATTCAACATTTTTAATATATAGCAAGTTTAATATATAATCAATACCAATTTAATTGGTAATAATTATCTTATTTAAGATTAGCGAGCAGACATCCCGCTTTTCTTAATAATTTCGTCTTGGACGTATCTTGGGCATTCGCCATAGTGATCGAATTGCATAACGTAGTTGCCACGTCCTTGAGTCATACTACGTAAGTCGGTAACATAACCAAACATTTCTGATAATGGTACTTCAGCTTCAATGATTTTGGCATTGCTTCTTTGAGATTCGCCAGTGACAAGTCCACGTCTTCTAGCAATATCACCAAGAACATCACCATAATATTGTTCTGGAACAGTAACTTCAATCTTCATGATTGGTTCTAAGATTACTGGATTACATTTCTTTGCAGCTTCTTTAAGAGCCATACTAGCAGCAATCTTATAAGCAGCTTCGGAAGAGTCAACATCATGGTAACTACCATCGAATAAGGTAGCTTTAATATCCATGACTTGGAATCCTGCAATCATACCTCTACCTAAGGCATCAACTAAGCCGTCTTGAGTTGGTTTGATATATTCTCTTGGAACAGATCCACCAACAATTGCATCGACGAATTCAAAGCCTTTTCCTGGGTTTGGTTCAAATTTGATCCAAACGTGACCGTATTGACCACGACCACCAGATTGTTTGATGTATTTACCTTCACAATCCGCAGTTCCTTTAATAGTTTCACGGTATTCAACTTGTGGAGCACCAACATTAACCGCAACATTGAATTCTCTTCTCATACGGTCAACGATGATGTCTAAGTGTAATTCACCAACTCCAGCGATAATAGTTTGACCAGTCTCCGCATTAGTTCTCACTCTGAATGTTGGATCTTCTTCAGCGAGTTTTTGAAGGGCGATAGACATTTTTTCTTGGTCAGCTTTGGTCTTTGGTTCCACTGCTTCTTCAATAACTGGATCTGGGAATTCCATCTTTTCAAGAATCACTGGATTCTTTTCGTCACATAAGGTATCACCTGTGGTGGTATTCTTAAGTCCGACAACTGCACCGATATCTCCAGCATGAAGTTCATCAACTTCTTGTCTGTGGTTAGAGTGCATTAAGACAACACGAGCAATTCTTTCTTTTCCACCTTTAGTGGAGTTTAAGACATAGCTTCCAGATTTAAGTGTACCGCTATAGACACGAACATAGGCTAATCTACCAATGAATGGGTCAGTAGCAATTTTGAAGGCTAACGCACCAAGAGGAGCGTTATCATCTGGCTTACAAGTAACTTCGTTGCCGTTTTCATCAGTGCCTTTTGCAGCAGGGATGTCTAGTGGACTTGGAAGATAATCAATAACACCATCTAATAAGAGTTGAATGTTCTTGTTCTTATAAGCACTTCCGCAGAATACTGGGTGGAATTCACCAGTTAAAACTGCTTTTCTAATGACAGATTTAATTTCTTCAACGGTTGGTTCTTCACCTTCTAAGACTTTCATCATGAATTCGTCATCGAAGGCTGCAAGAGCTTCTAATAAATCAGCTCTATGAAGTTCCATTGATTCTTTTAAATCTTCTGGGACTGGTACTTCTTTTGGTTCTTGACTACCAGCTTCATAGACATAAGCTTTTCTTTCAATAATATCGACTGCACCTCTTAAGGTTGATTCAATACCGATTGGAAGCTGAACAGCTTTAGCATTAGCACCAAGTCTTTCCTTTAAGGAACGAACACACATTTCGAAGTCCGCACCGATAGCGTCTAGTTTGTTAACAAAGACAATTCTAGGAACGCCATATTTTGAACCTTGTCTCCAAACTGTTTCAGTTTGTGGTTCAACACCATTTTTACCATCTAAGACAGTGACAGCACCGTCTAAGACACGAAGCGATCTTTCAACTTCAACGGTGAAGTCGACGTGCCCTGGAGTGTCGATAATGTTAATTCTATTACCTTTCCAGAAAGCAGTTGTCGCTGCGGAGGTAATGGTAATACCTCTTTCTTGTTCTTGTTCCATCCAGTCCATTGTGGCGGCACCTTCGTGCACTTCACCAATCTTATGGATCTTTCCGGTAAAGAAGAGAATACGTTCTGTGGTTGTAGTTTTACCGGCGTCGATGTGAGCCATGATACCGATGTTACGTGTATGAGCTAAATCAAATTCACGTGCCATAGATTTCTTCTCCTATAAGATTACCAACGGTAATGTGCATAAGCTTTATTAGCTTCTGCCATCTTGTGGGTATCTTCTCTCTTTTTCACTGAAGCACCAGTGCCGTTAGCAGCGTCGATGATTTCGCCCGCTAATCTTTCTTCCATGCTTTTTTCGTTTCTGAGTCTAGAATAGTTAACTAACCATCTTAAACCTAATGTAACTTTTCTTTCTGGAGAAACTTCAGTAGGTACTTGGTAGTTAGCCGCACCAATTCTTCTGACCTTTAATTCAACTTCAGGCATGATGTTGTTGATTGCGGTAGCGAAGACGTCCATTGCTGGTTTACCGGTCTTTGCTTCAATTTTATTGAAGGCGGAATAAAGAATAGTTTGTGCTGTTCCTTTTTTGCCATCAATCATGATTTTGTTAATTAAACGTGTTACGAGTTTTGAATTGTAAATTGGATCAGGTAACACATCACGTTTACTTACGCTTCCTTTACGTGGCATCTTTCTTTCCTCCTTCTAATTATTTCGCCGCTTTTGGTTTCTTAGAACCATATAAGCTACGTCCTTGACGACGTGCTTCAATTCCGGCGCAGTCAAGTGTTCCTCTAATAATGTGATAACGAACACCTGGTAAGTCCTTAACACGGCCGCCTCTAATCATGACGGTTGAGTGTTCTTGTAAGTTATGTCCCTCACCACCAATATAGGCTGTAACTTCATAACCATTGCTTAATCTAACACGAGCGTATTTTCTTAAAGCAGAGTTTGGTTTTTTAGGGGTCATGGTACCAACACGGGTACAAACACCTCTTTTTTGGCTAGCTGCTTGGTTGGTTTCTTTTTTCTTTAAAGAGTTCCATCTTTTACCAAGAGCAGGAGCTTTTGATTTTACAGTGGCGGTTCTACGACCTTCACGGACTAATTGATTAATTGTTGGCATATATTGCTCCTTTCAATTACTTATTAGTTTTTGACTTGTGAATTTGTCCACGTTACCGGGTGTGTCGGCTTCTTTCCTTAAAAAAGCGACCTCAACGGTCAACGTGCTCCAATTTCACACGCTCATATATTATATATAGGTAAAAAAATCGCGCAACAAAAAAATTAAAAAAATTTTATTTATAGGTAAAAACGCTCAAAAATATTAGCTAAAATATTATAAATTAGGGTTCACACCACTAAGTAAATAAGCCACTAATGCCGCTCTAGCGGTAATGTCGTAATTCTTATAACTCTGTTGATAATAATCAGGGGCGTATTTATATTCGGTGATAAAAGAAATACTCACCGCATGAGTTAATCCGTTAACATATACTGGATTACCTTCTTTATAAGTACGATAATAAGAAGATTTTTCCATATTTGAAATATTCGTGGAATTGCATACTTGAATAGATAGCAAGTTATCAAACGGGAAGACTTTGATTAATTTTCTTCTAGTCATTACTCCAGCGTCTACTGTACTTCTAATTCCACCTATATTATGGCTAGCAAAATAACTAGTCACATTATCAAATTCACTCTTATGGGAGTTGACATACCAATACATTGCTTGACAGACAACGTAAGTAAAACTATCTTTAGAATAAAATTTAGAGAAGGTATAAATAGTATCATCTGCGTGGGCAATCATATCTCTATATTCTTCTTTTTGAGTAATTGCTTCAATATTCGGGTCAGCTTCACTGGTGTTACTATAAGCATAAATAACATTAGGGGTGCCACCACTAACAATATAGCGGTTATTTTGATAAGACAAAGATAAATTCATAATTCCGATATATTTGCCGTTACTACCAGCCTCTAAATAAGGAACTCCGTTATATGTGCCTTTTTTACTAATATGGTCATGAGCAAAAAACATCGCATCAACGTATTTTAAATTAGTGGATGGATCAGTTTGAGTTAAATCAGAAAATTTACTAGGTTCACCTCTACTACCTTCAAATCCAGCGTCATGGAAACTAGCGATAATCACATCGCATCCTTTATCTTTTCTTAAATAAGTTGAATATTCTTTAATATAACTATTCGCACTAGGGAAATAGAATTTATCAGAAACACTACCGGTAATTGAGGTCTCAATTCCTTCTTGAATGGCCCCGATAATACCAATCTTCACGCCACTTTTTTGAACGATTGTATATGGAGATAGCCAACTAGGTCTAGTGACTTCATCTGAACTATAAAAAGTATTACAAGAAATAATATCGCAGTCTAAGTTTGTAGCAAATGTTTCTATCGCTGGCTCTCCCCAGTCAAATTCATGGTTACCAAGAGACATCGCATCAAAGCCAATTTCATTCATTGCTTCAATCATAATTTGACCTCTAGTCTCATTAGATTCATAACCACCTTGAAACATATCTCCACCAGAAAGAGTAAGAGAATATTTGTCCCTATGAGTTTTAATATACTTAGAAATATAACTTATTCCTGCTTCGTAATTGTCCGCGTCACGAATAAAAGAACCATGCGTATCATTTATATAATAAATAGACATATCAATATTACTAGGTGGATCAATTGGGCTACTTTTTATAGCGAAATTCACTGCATTACTACTATCGGAATCTGAATAATAAATATTATCTCCTTTAGCAATAACGCTTATAGAATAATCTCCATCCGCTAAGCTTAAAGTAGAGACATCTAAGCTAGTAGAAGTTAAAGAACCGCTTTTACTTGCTTCTCCTGTAATTAAATATTGATATTCGCTTGCGTGAGCAACACTATTCCAAGAAACAACATTATTACTAATAGAAATAATTGGTGCAGTTAATTTTGTTAATTCTGGACTAATTTTTGCGATAACTTTTACTGTAAAACTTATATCTTTATAGGATTCTTTAGAAATAGTTATTTTAAAAGCATCTGACTTATCGGCTTGTTTAAAAACATATCCATCACTAATAGAAGTGGAATAATCTATTAATTGTTCTGAAGTTTTATTATCAACAACCACTAAACCTTCACTAGAAAAGGCTTCACCAATCTCAAATTGAGTTTTATGAGGATAAGAGTATATTCTCATCTCATTTTTCAAAATAGGGGAATAATTACAGCCAAATAAGCAAAGAGAAATAGGAATAATTAAAAGTAGCCACGCTTTGTTAAGTTTATTCATGTCTACATTCTACTCTTTTTACTAATTTTATCACAATAAAAAACCAGCGATGACGCTGGTGTATAGACTATACGCTAATAGATGACTAGCACTAATCCTTGTAAGACTAAGGCCACTACCGCAAATGTTAGTCCAAAAGCGACAAACAAAGGAACAAGAATCTCAATCCCTTTCATTTTTGTATTTACATTCGGAAATACTTTTCGGTTAAGTGACATACCAATAGAAAAGAAAACAATTCCAGCAACTAACCCTAACACTAGCATGATAATTCCAGGCACCATTGCGGAGCCATTACCAATAATTCTCACCATTAAAGAACCTAAAAATGCCAAAGCAAAGAAACCAAAGGCTAAACCAAGAAACAACAACATTTTATGTAATCTAGGTTTATAAGTTGGTAAAGACCTAAAATTTTCAACAGTAATAGCCTCTCCACTAGAGCCCACTACTGGTCCATTAACTGGTCCACTACCTTCTTTAATTTGATTAACTGAAGTTTCGCTAACTTCTTCTAAATACGCTCCACAAAATGGGCAATATTTACTACCATCTGGTATCTCTTTGTTGCAATATTTACAAAGCATATATTAGAACCCCCCCTATATTTCAGTATACAGTATAAACATAAAAAAACTGCCTAGAAATTAATCTAAGCAGTTAATTATTTCTTTTCTTCGGAAACAGGAAGTAATTTAAACAAATGTTTTTCATCCCTAATAATTATTTCCTTTTCGATACCTTTTTCAATCAAAGAAACATATTTATAGAAGTTTTTGTCGAACTCTTCCATTGTGATTTCCATATCTAATGCCTCCTTTATTTATATTATTGATTGAATATTTATTTTTTATCAAATAAAAAACTGCCTAGAAATTAATCTAAGCAGTTAATTATTAGTTTTAACGATTAAGCGTTACGAGAATTAATCTTCTCTTTGATTTCGTTAATTGCACGGTCATAGTCTTCGACATATTTGTCTTTAACTTCATGCATTGTGCCTTCAACAGTAAAGTCTTTTAATAATTCTTCGCTTTGCTCTTCACTCATAAGTCCACGTCCGGCTGGGATTAAATGTCCAGTAATGACATTTTCTTTTAAGCCGTGTAAGTGGTCAACTTTACCCTTAATAGCAGCATCAGTCAATACTCTAGTAGTTTCTTGGAATGAGGCTGCTGATAAGAAGGAATCAGTTTCAAGAGCTGCCTTAGTGATACCTAAGATAAGTGGAGAGAAGACCGCTGGACGTTTGCCGTTAATAATCGCTTCGTTATTTTTTGCGGTGAAGGTATTAATTGATACACGGGTACCCGCGATCATATCAGTATCTCCAGCGTCGATAACGTAGACTTTTCTTAACATTTGTCTCACGATAACTTCAATGTGCTTATCAGAAATTCCGATATCTTGTAAGGAATAGACTTTTTGAACTTCTTTAATGATGTATTTTTCAACAGCGGTGACATCAGATACTTCGAGTAATTTCTTAGGATCGATAGCACCTTCGGTAATCTTACCACCATTAATGACTTTATCACCTTTTTTAACACGGAGTTTCGCACCAAAGGCGGTAGTATAAGTCTTTTCTTCTAAATCGTTACGAACAGTGACTAAATAGCAACCATTCTTTTCTTCAATCTTAGTGATTGTTCCTGGAATCTCAGAAATAAGAGCTTCACCTTTAGGATTACGGGCTTCAAATAATTCTTGAACTCTTGGTAAACCACTAGTGATATCGCTACCAGCAACGCCGCCAGTGTGGAAGGTTCTCATAGTTAACTGTGTACCTGGCTCACCAATAGATTGAGCAGCCATAATACCAACAGCTTCACCAACTTCGACTTCTCTACCAGTCGCTAGGTTACGTCCATAACAGTGGATACAGACACCATCTTTAGTTTCACAACCGAATAAGGATCTAATTTCCACTTCTTCAATGCCAGCATCAACAATAGCTTTAGCAGTTTCTTCGTTAATCATGGTGTTACCTTTAACAATCACTTCACCAGTTTTTGGATTAACAACATCGTTAAGAGCGTATCTACCAACTAAACGGTCATAAAGTTTAACAATAATCGCGTTTCTAGAAGTATCTCTAATTTCTTTGACTTTATAGCCGTGGTCTGTGCCACAATCAACTTCTCTAACGATAACATCTTGAGAGACGTCAACAAGTCTTCTAGTTAAATATCCTGAGTCAGCGGTCTTAAGCGCGGTATCAGCACCACCCTTACGAGCACCATGGGTCGCAATAAAGAATTCAGAAACAGTCATACCTTCACGGAAACAACGTTTGACTGGGAGTTCGATAGTTCCACCAGAGGTGTTACCCATAAGACCTCTCATACCAGCTAACTGTGTAATATTAGAAATATTACCACGAGCACCAGAGTCAGACATCATAAAGATGGTGTTTCTTTGATCTTTATTGAATTGTTCAGTTAATTTAGTTCTAACTTCCACTAAGACTTTATTCCAAACATCACAAACACTCTTATGTCTTTCTTCTTCGGTTAACATACCGAGTTCGAACATTTCTTGAATTTCCGCGACTTTCTTATCGCCGGCTTCTAAGATTGCTTCTTTACCTTCAACGATATGGATATCGTCAATAGAAATAGTAAATCCAGCCACTGTAGCGTATTGGAAGCCTTGGTCTTTCATCTTATCTAGAACGGATGAAGTTTTTGGATTACCTTTACGGTCATATCTTTGGAAGATTTCATTAATGATTTTGCCTAAATCTTTCTTTTTAATTGGTGATCTCACAGGCATTTTAGCAATAATTGCTTTAATATCGCTTCCACGTGGGACGAAATATTCAGGTAAATCATGAGCCATATTTTCCGCAGTAACAGCGTTTAAATATGGGAAATCACTTGGGAAGATTTGGTTGAAGATAACTTTACCGACCGAGGTGATTAAATAGGAATTATTCATCTCTTCGGTAAATCCTTTCTTCATTAAAGCCTTACCGATAATCGCGATTCTATTATGTAAATGGATTTGCTTAGTTTGATAAGCAAGAATCACATCATCAACGCTTCTAAAGACTTTACCTTCACTAGCAGCGTATAGTTCAAATCTTTCTGCTTCTTCAGGATCAGTAGCTTTTAAAGCTTTAGCTTTCTTTAAGAAATCTTCTTTAGTGGATTCTAAAGTTAAATAATAGTTTCCTAAGACCATGTCTTGAGATGGGGTAACGATTGGTTTACCATCTTTAGGTCCTAAGATGTTATTAGAGGCAAGCATTAAATGTAACGCTTCTTCTTGAGCAGCTTTACTTAGTGGGACATGGACCGCCATTTGGTCACCATCGAAGTCAGCGTTAAAACCTGTACAAACAAGTGGGTGTAATCTAATTGCTCTTCCATCGACTAAGCGTGGTTGGAAAGCTTGAATACCAAGTCTATGTAAAGTAGGAGCACGGTTAAGAAGAACTGGGTGCTTACCAATAATTTCTTCAACGATATCTAAGACAGCAGGATCATATCTATCAATGATTCTATCTGCGGTCTTATTCGCGTTAGTAATACCTCTTTTTAATAATTCGCACGCGATAAATGGTCTTAGTAATTGGACGGCCATTTCTCTTGGTAATCCACATTCATACATTTTTAAGAATGGACCAACCGCGATAACGGAACGACCAGAATAGTCAACACGTTTACCGAGTAAATTTTGTCTAAATCTACCTTGTTTACCTTTTAATCCAGAGGATAAGGATTTTAGAGGTCTACCACCAGGACCAGTAACTGGCTTATTTCTTCTACCGTTATCAATTAAAGCGTCCACTGCTTCTTGAAGCATACGTTTTTCATTCATTAATAAGACAGCAGGAGAATTCATATCGATTAATTTCTTTAAACGGTTGTTACGAGAAATCACTCTACGATATAAATCGTTCAAATCGGAGGTCGCAAATCTACCACCATCGAGTTGTAACATTGGTCTTAAATCTGGTGGAATGACTGGAATGACATCAAGGACCATCCATTCTGGTTTGTTATCAGAATGTCTAAAGGCCTCAATGACTTCGAGTCTTTTAGTTAACTTCGCTCTATTAGAGGAAGTAGAGTTTTTAATTTTGCGGGAGATTTCTTCTCCTTCGGCGTCTAAATCGATTTCTGCGAGTAAACGTTTAATCGCTCCAGCACCTTCAGAGAATTCAGCACCTGTAAATTTACGAATGAAGTTGTAGCAGGTTTGGAAGTCGAAAACTTCATTACGATTTTCAAGTCTAGCAATAAGTTCTTCACTTCTTGCATAGTCATCGCTACCTGGAATTAAACCCCATTCTTCGCCTTTTTCTTGGATTTCTTTAATCACTGGGATAAAGATTTCTCTACCGTTTTTCTCATTAATGAATTCACGGTATTGAATCATAGTGCTCTTCCCAGGATTTAAACAGATGTGAGCAGCGTAATACGCCACTTCTTCTAAGTGTTTAGGAGAAACATCTAAAAGTAATCCAATACGGCTAGGAATGCCTTTTAAATACCAAATGTGGGTACATGGGCTAGCAAGTTCAATGTGACCCATTCTTTCTCTTCTAACTTCTTTAGAAATAACTTCAACACCACATTTTTCACATACGACACCAGCGTATCTGATTTTCTTATATTTACCGCAATGGCATTCGTAGTCTTTCGCAGGACCAAAAATCTTTTCACAATATAAACCTTGCATTTCTGGTTTTTGGCTACGATAGTTGATAGTCTCAGGTTTTAAAACTTCACCATGGGACCATCCTCTAATTGTTTCAGGAGAAGCTAATCCAACTTTAATCGCTGATAATTTTTTTACGTCAAACATTGTTATTTTCTCCTTTCATTAATCTTCACTACTGGTTGACATTGTGGTCATTGAAACATCTTCGTCAATACCAGTTTGTACATTAGCCTCGTCGCCGACTAAGTTTCTTAAAGATGTGTTAATCTTTCTTTCTTCTTTATCAGCTTCTTTGGCAAGAGCGTCCATATCAATGATGTGTCCTTCATCATCAAGAAGTTCAACATTCATCGCTAAGGATTCTAATTCTTTCACTAAGACTTTAAAGGCTTCTGGGATACCTGGTTTTGGAAGAGGTTGATCTTTAATAATCGCTTCATAAGTCTTTCTTCTACCAACACGGTCATCAGACTTCACGGTGATAATTTCTTGTAAGACGTGGGCGGCGCCATAAGCTTCAAGAGCCCAGACTTCCATTTCACCAAATCTTTGACCACCATTTTGGGCTTTACCACCGAGTGGTTGTTGAGTGACTAAACTATATGGTCCAGTAGCACGAGCGTGTAACTTATCATCAACCATGTGGATAAGTTTAATCATGTACATGACGCCAACTGTGATTCTTTCGTCGAATTTTTCACCAGTGCGGCCATCATATAAGACAGTTTTACCATCTTTTGCCATGCCTGCTTTATCCATCATCTCAAAGATTTCTTCATTGGTGATGCCATCAAAAACAGGAGTAGCAATCTTATATCCTAATTTCTTAAGAGCCATACCTAAATGGACTTCTAAGATCTGTCCGATGTTCATACGAGATGGAACACCTAATGGGTTTAACATAATATCAACAGGTGTGCCGTCTGGAAGGAATGGCATATCGCATTCTGGTAAGATACGGGAAATAACACCCTTATTACCATGACGACCAGACATCTTATCACCTTCAGAAATTTTTCTCTTTTGGACGATATAGACGGTGACAACTTCGTTGACTCCTGGTGGGAGTTCATTATCCTTGGCTTTTTCTTCTCTTTTACGGATTTTGACATCTAAGACAATACCGGCTCCACCATGAGGGACTCTAAGAGAAGCGTCTTTACCTTCGTTAGTTTTTTCACCAAAGATTGCCATTAAGAATTTATCTTCTGGAGTTGGTTCGCTTTGTCCACGAGGAGTAACTTTACCAACTAAGATATCTCCTTCTTTAACTTCAGTGCCAACGACAACAATACCTCTACTATCTAAGTGAGCTTTAGCGTCGACACCAACATTAGGGACATCTGCGGTAATTTCTTCATCGCCAAGTTTTGGAATGGAACGACATTCACAATCATATTTTTCAATATGGATTGAGGTATAGACATCGTCTTTAACGAGTCTTTCAGACATAATAACCGCGTCTTCATAGTTATAACCATTCCAAGTCATGAAGGCGATGGTGACGTTTTGACCTAAAGCAAGGTCACCGTTTTGCATTGCAGGTCCATCAGCGATAATTTGACCTTTTTTCACTTTATCGCCAACTTTGACAATGCTTACTTGATTAATACAAGTACCTTGGTTACTACGTTCAAATTTTTGTAAATGATAAGTGACTGGCTCTGATTCACCTTTTGGTAAAACTTCAATGGTTTTGCTATCGGTGTAAGTGACAACACCTTCACTAGCAGAAACCACTGCTAAACCGGAGTCTCTAGCCACTTGATGTTCTAGACCAGTTCCCACAAGTGGAGCGTGTGGTCTAAGAAGTGGGAGAGCTTGACGTTGCATGTTACTACCCATAAGAGCACGCATAGTGTCATCATTCTCTAAGAATGGAATGCTACCAGCGGCAATTGAAACGACTTGTTTTGGAGAAACATCAACGAAATCAATTTCTTCTTTTTTGGCTAAGATATTTTCACCTTTATATCTAGCAACGACAACATCATCTAAGATGGTGCCATCTTCTGCTAAGTGAATATTAGCTTCAGCAATTTTATAATCCCATTCTTCGTCTGCGGAAAGATAAACACTATCCTCAGCCTTAGATAAAACTCTTAAAGTTTTATGGTCAACTGGACGATATGGGGTTTCAATAAATCCATAATTATTAACTTTTGCGTATGTCGCTAAGTTATTGATAAGACCAATGTTTTGACCTTCAGGGGTTTCAATAGGACAGATACGTCCATAATGAGAAACGTGAACGTCACGAACTTCAGTGGATGCTCTATCTCTAGTTAATCCACCTGGGCCTAACGCGGATAATCTTCTTTTATTAGTAAGTTCCGCTAAAGGATTGGTTTGATCCATGAACTGAGATAATTGGCTGGATGCAAAGAATTCTCTAATTGAAGCTACAAGTGGTCTAGGATTAATTAAAGCTTTTGGCTTAATATTTCCTAAATCAGAAATAGACATCTTTTGTTGAACAGTCTTAAGCATCTTAGCTAAACCAACTCTAAATTGATTTTGAATTAATTCGCCAACACATCTAATTCTTCTATTTCCTAAGTGATCGATATCATCACAACTACCAAATCCATCTTGGACATTTAAGAAATATGAGAAAATTGCCACGATATCACAGATATTAACGTGTGTGCATGTATTATTTAAGTCAGTACCAATAACGATAGAGACTTTTTCTTTCTTGTCATTGTTATAGACTTTGACAATGTTCACTTTGCCGTTATTATCAAGTTTATCGTTAATCTTTAAGACTCTTAAATGTGCGCCTTGTTCAAAGAAATCTTCATTACGTAAGGCTTCAACATCCTCTACAGATAATTGATGACCTTTCTTAAATCTAATTTCTCCATCCGCAGAGACCAAGTCTTCCGCTAAGATACGGTTTGGTAAACGGTTATAGATACCAAGTTTTTTAATAAATTTATATCTACCAGCGCGGCCTAAATCATAACGTTTCTCATCAAAGAATCTTTGGACTAAGAAGTTAACTGTACCTTCTTCAGTGATTGGTTCACCTGGTTTCATCTTTCTAAAGATATCCACTAAAGCGGCTTTAGAAGATTTGATCTTGTTTTCTTCTTCTTTTTCTAAAGTATTTCTTAAAGCTTGAGATCCACCAAAGAGTTTTAAGATATCATCACTACTTTCAAAGCCTAAGGCTCTTAAAAGGGTAGTCGCATGAATCTTTCTTTGTCTATCGATTCTAACGCTTAACATATCTTTCGCGTCAGATTCAAATTGTAACCAAGTACCTCTACCAGGAATTAAATCAGCTTCGTATAAAAATTTACCAGCTTTAAATTCTTTAGATAAATATGCACCTGGAGATCTCACTAATTGAGAAACGATAACTCTTTCAGCACCATTAACAATGAATGTTCCACTATTAGTCATAAGTGGTAAATCACCCATAAAAACTTCAGATTCTTGAATTTCACCTGTTTCTTTATGGATTAATCTCACCATGATGTACATAGGGACGTTATAAGTTAAGTCTCTTTCTTTACATTCAAGGAAAGTGTGTTTTGCTTCACCAAGACGAATAGATAAGTATTCGATGGTTAATGTGCCAGTATAGTTTTCAATCGGAAATGATTCTCTAAAAACTTCGTCTAATCCCTTTTCTAAAAATTCAGCGTAACTCTTTGTTTGAATTTCCACTAAATTTGGAAGTGGGAGATCGCCAGAGATTTTGGAGTAATCATATCTTCCGTTATTAATTTGTCTAAGTTCAGTAATATTTCTGGACATTATAATGGCTCCTTTTTCGATAAATTATATTTTGTTCACTTTGTGGCTTTGATTATCCAATAGCCTTTTTCTTTATGAAGCACAGAAACGTTTTCAAATACCGTTTCAATGTATTTGAGAGCGCTCTCCGCTCCTTGCTTTCTTCTAATCACCACATATAGCGAACCGCCATCAATTAAGTATTGCTTGCTCTCCTTATACATTTGGTAGGTAACGATTTTACCTGCTCTAATTGGAGGGTTTACAACAATTGAATCATATGGTCCTTCAATCTTTTCATAGATGTCACTTTGAAGGAAGGTGACTCGTGACTTTAAATTCAGCCGTTCACCGCTCTTTGACGCTAGAGCGAGTGCGCGCGAATTAATATCGGCAAGATCAACTCTTGCCTGTTCGGAATTTAAAGCGATAGTTAGTCCAATTGGACCATAGCCACACCCTAAATCCAAGATCCTCCCGTCTAGATGAAGAGGAAGTAATACCTTAAGAAAGATATACGACCCCTCATCGATTCGAGATTTAGAAAATACTCCGTTATCGGTATAATAGGCGTACTCTTGACCATATAAGGAGAATTTAATCTCCCTGATATTTGATTCCGAAGACGGACTCTGGTCAAAATAATAGCCCATAATACCTAAGAGTTAGTTTGTGAAGTTAAATTATTTAATTTCGACTTCAGCACCAGCGGCTTCGAGAGCTTTCTTGTGCTCTTCAGCTTCAACTGGGGAGATGTGTTCTTTAACAGCAACAGGAGCTGCATCGACCATCTTTTTGGCATCCATTAAGCCTAAGCCAGTGATAGCTTGGACAGCCTTGATGACTGGGACTTTAGATGCACCAGCAGATTTTAAGAATAAGCTAACTTCGGTTGGTCCTTTAGCAGCTTCTTCTTCAGCAGGGGCAGCAGCAGCAACTGCAACAGGGGCAGCGGCTGTGACACCAAATTCTTCTTCAACAGCTTTGACTAATTCATTTAATTCGAGAACAGTCATTTCTTTTAAGCTGGCAATAATTTCTTCTTTTGTTAATTTAGCCATTTTTCTTTTCCTCCTAAATTGGCATTATTTTGCATCCGCAACAGCCTTAACAGCGCAGGCAAATTGACGGACTGGTGCTTGTAAGCACGATAACAACATGGCAAGTAGACCATCTCTACCAGGTAATTTAGCGATTTCTTTGACACCATTCGCATCAGCAAATTTTCCTTCAAAGACGCCACCCTTGATATTAAGATTGTCTCCATATCTTTTTGCGTATTTAGCAAGCACTTTGGCAGCACTATTGACTTCTTTAGAGAAGAAGATAGCGTTAGGACCACTTAAAACTTGCTTTAAGTCAGCGTAACCGAGTTCATCAGACGCACGTTCAACAAGAGAATTCTTATAAACGTTCATTGATGCACCTTCAGCACGTAAGGCTCTTCTTAATTCTTGAAGTTGTTCCACGGTTAATCCACGGTATTCGGCAACAACAAGAGCAGAACTTTCCTTAGCTTTAGAAACGATTTCGCTCACTGTTTCTTGTTTCGCTAATAAGACATCCTTATTCATGTTTTGACCTCCTTTTCAATTTGTTTTTTTGTTTTGAGGCTCCAATATACAGTGAGAATAAATGCTTTATTTCTTCACCTCGGTAACATTATTAAGACTCCACGTCCGTTACTGTCTTGGGTATATTAGAATCTAGTTAATTAACGACCTTCAAATGTGAAGTGGATTGCTGGACCCATGGTCGTATGGATAACAGCGTTTTTAATATAGGTACCTTTGACTGAAGCTGGTCTAGCCTTTAATAAAGCGTCAACTAAGGCTTGTAAATTTTCTTCAATCTTCTTTGCATCAAAGCTGACTCTAGCAATAGACACATGCATGTTTGCTTCTTTGTCAACACGGTATTCCACTTTACCGGCTTTGATTTCTTTAATTGCTCTAGCGATATCTGGATTGACGGTACCAGTCTTTGGATTTGGCATTAAGCCTTTAGGACCTAATACACGAGCAACTTTACCGATGACAGGCATCATGTTTGGTGTCGCAACAATGACATCGTAATCAAACCACCCACCGGCGATTTTATCGATCATTTCTTGTCCACCAACGAAGTCTGCACCAGCAGCTTTAGCGTCTTCAACTTTGTCAGTAATAGCTAAGACCTTTTTGGTTTTGCCGTTTCCGTGTGGAAGGATGAGAGTTCCTCTGACTTGTTGATCAGCTTGTTTTGGATCGACATTGAGTTTGAATGAAGCATCGACTGTCGCATCAAATTTGACAGTAGAAGTTTCTTTGACGAGTTTCACTGCTTCTTCAACAGTGTATAACTTACTGGCATCCACTTTTGCTAAAGCGGCAACATATTTCTTACCCTTTTTCATAGTGTCCTCCATTAGTCGTCAACGACGATTCCCATATTACGAGCACTACCTTCAATGATTTTCATAGCCGCTTCAATGTCATTAGCGTTTAAATCAGGTAATTTGTACTCGGCAATCTCTTTGAGCTTGGCTCTTGAGATGTGACCCACAACAGTTTTACAACCAGTCGCAGATCCCTTTTGAATTCCAGCAGCCTTTAATAATAATGGGGCAACTGGGGAAGTTTTGATGACAAAGTCACAAGACTTGTCTTCATAAGCAGTGATAATAACTGGAACGATTTCTCCACGTCTATCAGCAGTCTTGGCGTTAAAGTCTGTACAGAATTTCGCCATGTTAATGCCAGCAGAAGCGAGTTTTGGTCCTGGTTTAGCTTCGCCGCCAGGGAGTTCCATTTTTAGCACTTTTGCGATTTTTTTACTCACGTGACTTTCCTCCTTTTTTAGATTGTCCGTGCCGTGGTATGAGTGAATCACCACTCTTCCACAGGCTTTGCGTGTGCGACACACTCTCTCATACGTGTGAGGGCAACATGCTTATATATGCTATCAAAATGACGCATACGCTTGCAATCACTTTTTTCAAATTTTTTTGTATTAAAACAAGAACAAGATACAAAGATAACAAATATATTTTACTAGTAAAATATCTTTATGATATTATTTTTACATAATTAATAGCAAATTTGCTTTTAATTTTGCTAAGAGTATAATACAAGCAGATTAATATGAAGAGCGAAAGAAAGACTAGATCCAAGCAAGTATCTCCATATCTATTAGTCATCCTCTCCTTTGTCGGTGTTATTTTATTAGGATCATTTTTATTATCCCTCCCATTTGCCCATCGAGATGGTCAATGGGGTAATTATATGGATGCTTTATTCCACGCTACCAGTGCAACCTGTGTGACTGGACTATCAACATATAGTTTAGGAATAGGAGGAGAACTCACATTTTTTGGTCAAATTGTTATGCTTGTGATGATTCAAATTGGTGGTCTTGGTTTTATCACAATTCTTACATTCTTTGTATCTTTGATACAAAAGAAGATTCAATTTAAAGATCGATATATGCTCGCTCAAGCGGTTAACTCCACCTCTATTGCCGATGTCGGTAAATTCGTTAGAAGAGTGATTATTATCGTCGTTACTGCTGAGACACTTGGTTTTGCTTTAGGCCTACCTGTATTTTTAAATGTTCCAGGCTATACAGTTTCTAAAGCTATTTGGGCTAGTGTATTTACTTCTATTTCTGCTTTTAATAACGCAGGATTTGATATCTTTGGAGGTACAAGTTTAATCCAAGGAATGGGCACAATTGTCGATACCATGCCTCAATGGGCATATTACTATATGCAAGGCTATATTATGATTTTAATCGTGATGGGTGGGTTATCATTCTTAACTATCATCGAATTAACATTCCAAAGAAAAAAGGCCAAACAATTATCTTCTTTTACTAGAATTACTTTATTAATGACTGGTTCTTTAATTATCTTTGGTTTTGGCGTATTGATGTTAACGGACGGTATTTCTGGAAACATCACTCCATATCAAGCATTATTTCAAAGTGTCACTACTAGAACTGCTGGATTTGCAAGTTTTGATCAATCAACATTATCTCCAGCAGGAAAAACAGTTAGCTGCGTTTTAATGTTCATTGGTGGATCACCAATCAGTACCGCTGGTGGTATTAAAACCACCACTATCTTCGTTTTAATCCTTTGCTTTGTTAGATTCTTACAGGGTAGAAAAATCTCTGCGTTTAAAAGAGAATTTACTAATTCATCAATTATTAAAACAATGACTTTAGTGTTCTTATCAGTTGTCGTTTTATTAGTCGGATATGTGTGTATTGCCTCATTTGAAAGAGGAAATAACGCCGCGACAACAGACGCAGTATTATATGAAACATTTTCTGCCTTTGGTACAGTTGGCTTAAGTGAAAACTTAACCATTACGTTATCTTTAGGCAGTAAGATTGTTATTTGTATATTAATGTTCTTCGGAAGACTTGGCCCAATCACCTTATTCCAAATCTTCCAGAAAAATATCGATAATGAGAAAAACACTCACTATCGCGAAGTTCCAACAGATGTTATTATAGGTTAGGAGGAAATCTCTATGGCACACAAATCATTTGCAGTTATCGGATTAGGACAATTTGGCCGATCAATCGTTAAAGAACTCGCTGATAACGGTATGGATGTTATCGCTATTGATAATAACGAACAAACAGCTAAAGAGGTCGCGGTTGATTTACCAACCACATTTATCGCCGATAGTACTGATGAAAAAGCCTTAAAAGAATTAGGCATTGGGGATGTCGATGCCGCAATTGTCGCCTTTGGCGATAATCAAGAAGCTAGTGTTTTAACTACTGTTATTTTAAGAGAATTAGGTGTTAAAAACATTATCGTTCGTGTTGATGACGACTACTATGTTCCAATTATGAAAAAACTAGGAGCAACTGAAGTTATCACTCCTCAAAAAGCCGCTGGAAGTGCGTTAGCAAATCGTATTGGTAACGAAGACTTCCAAGAATATTACAAATTAGATAATAAATACTCAGTTGTCTCAATTATTATTAATCCGGGCTTCTTCCCTCAAACATTAAAGGACATGAATCCTAAAAATGTGTATGGCGTTAACGTTGTCTTAATTAGAAGAGCAAATAAATCATTTGTCCCTGGCGGTAATGACTCTTTACTTCCTGATGATATTGTTTACGTTGTTGGCACCACTAAAGAAATCTACGCCTTTAGAGAAGCCATTAACGGTAATAAAGCCAAAAAGAAATAAATATCATTATTCTATAAGAATAAAGCAACTCAATCGAGTTGCTTTTTTGTTAACAAAAAACTCCCACATGTGCGGGAGTAATTATATTAGATTTTATCAATTTCAGAGAAATCGACTTCCACTCTAGTTGGACGACCAAAGAAGACGGTTTCAAGTTCGACAGCACCAGTTTCCTTATTAATAGAAATAATTCTACCTTCGGTGCCTTCAAGAGTGCCGTGGATAACTTTAACATAGTCGCCTTCCATGTATCTGTCATACATTGATTCATCGACCATACCCATTCTCTTAAGGACTGGTTCAATTTGTTCTCTTGGAACTGGGAATGGTTTAGTACCTTTACCAGCAGATCCAACGAATCCGGTAACCCCTGGAGTGTTTCTAACAATATACCAAGCATAATCAGTCATAATCATTTCGACGAAAACATAACCTGGATATAAGTTCTTCATTCTGGTTTTACCAGTAGGTAAGCCATCCTTCATCACAGGGACTTCTTGTTCAACAACAATAATTCTGAAGATTAAATCTTCTAATCCCATAGATTCCACACGCTTTTGTAAGTTATAAGCAACTTTTCTTTCGTGGGTGGAATATGTGGAAACCACATACCATGCTTTATCGCCAAGTTTTACTTCTTTATTTGCTTGTTGAGATTCATCACCGATATCAGTATTAGTATCGGAAAATGCTGTTTTACTATCTACCATTGTTACTTCCTCCTATTAAATGCCTTTAAAAGCATCACTTAAGATGTCAATTAATTGTTTACCTGCTAAATCTTCAGCAAAAAGTAATAATCCAGTAACCGCTGCGATGATAATAACAACGATAATTGAAGGAATTAAAACTTCTCTTTTTGGCCAGCGTACTCTTTTGCCTTCTTTAACTACGCCGGCGAAATATTTTCCAAGTCCCATAATATGAGCCTCCTATTTACTAGCCTTGTGAAGAGTTTGTTTATCACAATTTTTGCAATACTTCATTAATTCTAATTTTTTATTGCTAGCTTTATTCACTGTTGTCACATAATTCCTGGCTAGACATTCGGAGCAAATCAAAATCACTTTTTCTCTCATCTCTAACCTCGCTATGTAAATTACAGTGTCATTAATATATCACTAGAGATTTTTGATGTAAACAACAAAAAAGCACTTTTTCAGCGCTTTTATATATAAAATGTAATAATTGAAGGTTAACTATTTAATTACTTTTTCGTTTTTTAAAATATATAATACGCTTATTGCTGTGGCGCCTACTAATGCCACAACAGTAGCGATGATAATAATCGAAGATTGATCAAGTTTTTGTTTCTCTTCCCTAACCTTATTATGGTTTGGATAATATTTATTAACTAATGTTCTAATGACTTGACCAATTGTGTAGCCTCCTTCAAATCCATCAGGTTGAGCGTTTATATATTCTTTCTCTTCTTGAGTAAGTCCCATATAGACAATATACATTTCTTTAAATTCTTCTTTAGTAATTTCACAAACCTGATCATGAACTTCTCTAAAAGTAGCCCAATAATCTAAAAAGGGATGCTCATCATTTAATCGAATTGCATAAGAAATTGAGGGAGTTTTGACAAAATTTAACTCAGTTTTGACGTTATTTTTGCCAAATGCACCAAACATCATGGGAACCAGAAATAAAGGTAGAAGAAGCTTTTTCATATTATCCTTTTTGTTTTATTAATCTATTAGATAAATACATTATATACGAAACTAGGAAAGTATTTAACGGAATATTAAAAAAGGCAACGATAATCTGAGAGACTAATATGATTAAAAAAGTAGATCCAGAAAAAGCCCACCACTTCATAAGAACGCCAAAAGCTACCATAATAGTCAGTTCAATTACAAAGCAAGAAAACCCGACAGTAACAACGTTAATATTAATCTCACGTTTTTTAAAGAATTTACTCACAAAAATCTGTGTAAATAATGTAAGAACAAGTAGGGTAAATGAACCAACAGGAATTAAAATACGATAGACAAGAGCTAGATTAACATCATAATCCAAAGCAGAAAATAAAGTTAATCCCACTAATAAAATCGTAAAAATCGCTGATTCAATTGTTAATAATAATTTCTCATTTTTTATAACGTGAAATAGTTTATAAATAAAGAAGCTGGAAAATCCTAATAAAGCATAAATAAACGTAATTTGGAAAAATGGAGCACTGCCAAACATTTTCGGATCAAATATATAAAAGCCAACAATATCGCTTGTAGCGCCTACTAATAAACCAAACCAAGGTCCTAACAAAATGGATGAAAAGATAATTAAAGCTGGTCCACCGAAAGAAATTCTAACAAATGGAAGTACTGGAATATAATTCACAGCAAAAATCTTTTGAAATAAAGCAATGAGAATAATAAAAATGCCCGCAAGAGCGATTTTTTGAGTCATTGATAATTGATATATTCTTTTAAATCTCACAATTAGTTATCTCTTTTTTAACCAAATTAGCAAACGCTAAACTACCAGTAATTAAAATAACATCATCTGGATAAGTTTCTTTAAGTGACTTAATTAGAGCCTTATGGTCGTTATTAAATTTATAATCCTCTAAGTAGAGAAAATAATCATTTTCTTCTCTAGCGCGTACATGAGAAAAAGATGTTAGTGTTAATTCACCTAATAAACTAATTTCAGGTAACATAACCGTGATATTTTTATCTTTAAAAGACGCAAAAACTATATGAATAGTCTTATTAGGAAATACAAGTTCCATATCTTTTCTTAATTTGATAATACTATCAGGATTGTGAGCCCCATCTATAACTATTGTTGGCTTACCTTCTATAATGTTAAATCTACTGTCTAAAGTAGGCTTATTTAATCCTTCTTTTATACTATTGATATCAACAGGAAATTCATCATTTAAAATGTTTATAGCCTCTAAGGCTAAACATGCATCCAAAACGCTTGTAAGTGATTTAGAAGGGATTTTAACTTCATTAAAAGGACGATAGGTGAAAGAATACCCTTCATTAGTCAAATTTAAAGAATGATAATGATCAACTTTATAAATTTTGCTTTTTGTTTCTTTGACTTTGTTAATAATAACATCTAAAGCGTCACCTTCAATTTCGCCAATTAATAAAGGTGTTTCGTTTTTAATGATGCCCGCTTTATGTAAAGCGATTTCACTGATGGATACACCTAAAAAATTAGTGTGTTCACTAGATATATTAGTGATAATACTTAAGATTGGTTTAAAAATATTAGTCGCATCAAGTTCTCCGCCCATTCCACATTCAATAACTGCGAGATCAACTTTCTGGTCAATAAAATATTTAAAAGCGATAAAAGTAATAATTTCAAAACTTGATAAGTTAAATTTATCAAATAATTTCTTATATTCTTTAAAAATAGCTTCTATAAATTCGATAGAAATAAAGTTATTGTTTACTCGAATCATATCAACAATAGATGTATAGCAAGGTGAAATAAATAAGCCAACCTTTCTCCCACTAGAAATATAAATATTATTTATATAGTTACAGGTACTACCTTTACCATTTGTCCCAGCAACATGAATGGAGGGAATGTTATATTGAAAATCGACTTTGCGTAAAAAAGCGTCAAAGTTATCTCTTTGATAATCATTACGAGCGTAGGAATTTATCTCATCTAAAACATTCATTTATATACCTTTATCTAGCTCTCTTTGTAAGTCGCGTTTCTTAATAGTTTCACGCTTATCATAATTGTGTTTACCTTTAGCTAAAGCAATCTCCACTTTTACTTTTCCTTTTGAAAAATAAATCTTAGTAGGAACGACTGTAAATCCTTCGGTTTTAATTTTTTGGGCTAACCATCTAATTTGATGCTTATGTAAAAGAAGTTTTCTACTTCTTAAAGGGTCATGATTAAATAAATTACCGTGATCATAAGGTTTAATATACATATTAATGATTTCTGCTTCTAAATTCCTAATCACAACATAAGAATCATTAATTGTCGCTCCAGTCACTCTTAAAGACTTTATTTCTGTTCCTTTTAGCTCTATCCCGGCTTCTATAAAGTCACTTAAGAAATAATTAAAATGCGCTTTTTTATTACTAGCGATAATTTTAATCCCTGCGCTTTTCATTGAAATCTCCTAAACGATCTCTTAAGACATCTTTTTTAATCGCGTATATTAATGATTCGTTATACTCACTAATAAATTCTTTTTGATCTTTGAATGGAACTAGGTAAGACGCTAAATAATAAGATAGTAAACAAATTACACCATATAAGATATATGTAAGTGGAGAAAGTAAATCCAAATAGCTAATAATAAAATAGGTCAAAGTAATAATAACTCCCACACCAATTAAGCCCATAAAAGAATTTTTACTCATACCAACTAGAGTTGATAAATATTTCTTAAATTTCATCTTCTTAGCAAGGCCAAAAATAAGTGCCTCGCCTAATAAAATTAATAAGACAAATATTGGTAAAACCCATTCTCCACCTTTAATAGCCCAGGATCGATAAATATAAAATCTTATGGCTAGATAAATCATTGGGCTAGATACAATCGCAAAATTAATAATAGAGAGTATACAAGCGACTTTTCGAGAATGTTTTTTAGCGATACAACTTATAATAAACGGCACAAATAAAGCACAAATAAATAAAAGGACAATAATGTTAATTAATAAATACATTAAATGGATATTATCTCTAAAGACCGGAAAAATAAATAAAGCAGCACAAGTAGCGATTAACGCCATAAATAATTTAGCGAGTGATTTACTAATTGAACTAGATTTCATTGGTCTTACCTTTTGAGCTTCAATAGCGTCATCACCTAATTGAGGATGTTTATAATGCTTCCATCTATTTAAAACTGGCATATAGAAGAAAGCAGCAATTAACAAGCCTAATGTACTAGTAGCTAAAAACATAATGCTTTCCATCACAGCATAGCCAAGTAAAGCAAAACCAATTAATGCAAAAATAAAGGCAAATCTGGCGTCTTTTTTGATTAGGCTGATAAATGAATATAAATAATAAATCACAAACAAAAATAACGCTAAAACACCAATTAAGCCAAAATTCATCAATGCCTGAATATAACCTGAATGCGCGGATAATGTCGAAATATGAGACCCGTTATATGCATTCCAGAATCCACCAATAATGTGATTAGAGTTCTTAAAGCCAAATCCAAAAATTAAATTAAATGGATGTTCACCAATATAATAAATCGAGTTACTCCAAGTAAACGTTCTCATAGATAAAGTGTCATATTTAGCAATGGAGAAATTGTAATATAGGAATTTCAAAAACGAAGAAAATCCACCTAAATCATAATTTAAGCCACAGGCCAATAAGATAACAAAGGAAACTAATACTGTTAAATATAGAGTTAAATAAATAAGTCCTCTAGTATGTTTCTTTTTAATAACGAAAATAATTTCAATTAAGAAATATAATCCTAGAGAAGCAAACATAATTGCTACTGCGGTTAAAGAAGCAACTACACAAACAAAGAATCCAAGATAAAACATGGAAATATAAGAAAATAGATTCTTTTTAAAATAATTAAGTCCAAAACAAGAGAATATGCCGAGTAAAAGCATCAAACTATACATATTTGGATTCCAGAAAAAAGATTTAATGGCTAAAGGCAAATTACTCGCGCTTAAATTATAAATAATTAAGTCAAGCTCTTTAACCCAAGAATAAATCGTAGAAATTAGACAAAAAATAACGATCACAAAATATATAACACGTAGTTTTCTTATGGATGGATGGTTTTTATTGAAATAAAAAAGTATAGAATAAACGGAAATAATATAGACAAGCAAAGATAATGTTTGAATAACTTTATCCCAGTTAGATACTTGATATTCAAAATGACGTACCCCATCTAAGGAGACACCAGAGAACTGCCAAATAGATAAACATCCACAAATAAAGCAAATAAATAGGATAGAAAATAAAACATAATCTAAGGAAGCTTTATTTTTAATATGCTCAATTAGGAAATATGATAAATAAGACCCAATCGCAATAGTAAAATACATGAAAAAATGTGTTTGAGATAAGGGTCCTGTTGGATTACTAGATAAGAATCCAACGTCTTCTAAAATCAAACAAGTCGCAATAAGAGCGACATATAACAATATATTAGATAACGTAAATTTTAATTTACCCATTTGAATATGATTATAATGACTAGATGTCTAATTGTCTAATTATTATTAAATAATTCTCTAATTAGATAGATTGTATCAGAGCAAAAAAAGAAGCGTTAAGGGGGATTAACGCTTCTAAGGGGATTTATAAGATACTAAGATCTTATACAATTAATTGGGTGACAACTTCTTCTACTTTTTCTCTATCACACTTGAAGGAGATTGCGAATTCATCAAATAAAATTGATTCTGCGTCTTTTAACATTTGTAAATCAGTAGGGCCTAATTTCACAAGTTGTCCATGAGAATTGTAATAATTGAAGAAATATAATTGTCTAGATAGATAGGCAAGATCATAGACATTACCGCTTAATAGCTTTTTCTTGTACAAATCTCTTCTTTGCTTTGTATTGCTGATAAATCCAGCTTCAACGGTCTTCATATAGTCAATGACTTTTCTAGCATCCACATCATTCATCACTGGACGAATAATATTTTCAGTTCGTGATTTTAAAACGTAAATATTTTCTTTTGGATTTTTACGTGAGACAATCACGAAATATGGGTTTCCAGCGATCTCAGTTTCTCCGACAATCTTGGAAAGTCCTTCTCGGCAATGAACAACGATTTCATTAACTCTGAATTCCATGACTTAATTATGCCAAAAAAATAGCATTTTTTCAATTACTTTTTTTAATGCCATTTTTAAAAGTATTGATGTAGTCAATATTTTTTTGATGTTTTTGATTGACTTAAATATACTACATTTTGAATATAAAAAGGCCTAATTTGTTTAGGCCTAATGTGAGTTTTTTAAATTACAAACTACGCAATTTTTGGTAACTTCCAGATATCTTTAACGTAAGATTCAATGGTGCGGTCACTAGAGAAGAATCCACTACTAGCGATATTAATTAAACACATTGTCGCCCATTTATCCTTATCTTGATATAATCTAGAAGCTTTTTCTTGAGCTTCGATATAGCTTGGTAAATCTTTTAAGATAAAGTATTGGTCGTTATTATTCATAATCTCATCAAAGATCATTCTAAATTTATCTGGTCTATAACTTGTCCATTCACCTTCAAATAACGAATCCATGATTTGTTTGATACGGTAATCAGAATTATACATATCCCAAGGAGAATATCCGCCTGTACGATTAAATTCTTCCACTTCTTCATTCTTTAGACCGAATATTACTTCGTTTTCTTCTCCTGCTAAATCAACGATTTCAATATTCGCTCCATCTAAAGTTCCTAAAGTAATGGCTCCGTTCATCATAAATTTCATATTACTAGTTCCACTAGCTTCTTTTCCAGCAGTAGAGATTTGTTCGGAGATATCCGCAGCAGGAATAATTAATTCTGCTAAAGAAACACCATAGTTTTCAATAAAGACAACTTTTAAATATTTAGAAATATCTGGGTCATTATTGACAACTTTAGCAACCGCTAAGATTAATTCAATAATCTTTTTAGCATAGGTATAACTTGGTGCAGCTTTCGCCCCAAAGATATAAGTATGAGGATAGATTCTAAAGTTAGGATCAGACTTCATTCTTTGATATAAGTAAATAATATGGAAGACATTCATTAATTGTCTCTTATAAGCGTGTAAACGCTTGACTTGAACATCAAAGATTGAATTCACATCAACATCAATGCCGTTATGTTCTTTGATGTATTTAGCGAGTTTCTTTTTGTTTTCAAGTTTGATGTCTTGAAATTCTTTAATGACTTTCTTATCGGTTGCATATTTCTTGAATTCAGAAATCTTCGACATATCAGTAATCCATTTATCACCAATTTTAGAGGTGATTAAATCTGCTAATTTTGGATCAGAATTTACTAACCATCTACGATGGGTAACACCGTTAGTCTTATTATTAAATTTCTCAGGCATATATTTATAGAATTCTTTAAATGTATTAGTCTTTAGAATTTCTGTATGTAAAGCAGCAACTCCGTTCACTGAAAAAGCGGTATAAATTGCTAAATTAGTCATATGAATTTGTCCGTCTTTAATAATATTCATCGCATAGCGATCCCAGTCAGGAACACCAGCGTTATTCATTTCGATATTAAATCTACGGTTAATCTCTTCAATAATCATGAAGATACGAGGAATTAAAGTTTGCACATAAGTAATAGGCCACTTCTCTAAAGCTTCCACCATAACAGTGTGATTAGTGTAGGCCATACATTGAGTAACTTCTTCCCAAGCTTCTGCCCATTCCATATCGTATTCATCAAGCATGATTCTCATCATTTCAGGAATCGCTAAAATTGGGTGAGTGTCATTTAATTGGAAGACATATTTTTGATGAATCCCTTTTAAGGTGCCGTGATGTCTATAATAAGAATCTAAAGCACTTTGTAAACCAGCAGAAACCAAGAAATATTGTTGTCTAAGTCTTAAAATACGTCCGGATTCAGTTGAATCATCTGGATATAAGCCGTGGCATAACTCTTCTAAAGCGTTACAGTATTCTTTAAAAGGCATGTTCTTTGGTAAAGAATGATTACTTGGTTCAGCATTCCAAAGTCTTAAAGTATTAGTGACATTATTTCTATAGCCAATAACTGGCATATCATAAGGGACCGCTCTAATACAAACTGCATCCGCAATTCTAATACCGTATGTTCCATCTTTCTTTTGATAAGATTCTGGGTGTCCATAGAATTTAACTTCTACCGCGTATTTAGAACGTCTAACTTCCCAAACATTACCGTTAACTAACCATTGATCAGGTAATTCGACTTGTTTACCGTCTTTAATTCTTTGACGGAAGAAGCCGTATTCATAACGAATACAGTTACCATTACCGATATAGCCTAAAGAAGCAATAGAATCTAGAAAACAGGCAGCAAGTCGACCTAAACCACCATTACCGAGTCCAGCGTCACTTTCTTCATCTTCTAAGGTATTAATATCGATACCTAATTCTTCTAATCCTTCTTTGACCATTTTATATAAGCCAAGGTTTTGGATATTGTTATTAAGCATTCTACCCATTAAAAATTCCATCGAGAAATAAATTAAAACTTTCTTTCCCTTGGTTGTACTTTCTAAGTGTGTATTATTCCAGTCAACGTTCGCGTAATCTCTAATCATTTCGCCTAAGATGGTGTATTGTTCATTAACTCCACTATCTTTGACTTCAACTCCATAACGTTGAAGTAAACGTTCTTGAAATTCCTTCTTAAAATTTTGTTTGCTACTAAACATAGTAAACCTCCTATTTATAATAAATAAATTATTATTTTCTTCTTTCTTTAAGTTTAAAGATACATGCTCCCATCGAAGCAAGTTTAATATTTAAATAGCCGTAGAATGTATTTATAGGCGCGCCATTATATTGGTTCGCTCCACCATAAATATCTTTATCACTATTAAAGATTTCTTCATATATTCCTTCTACTTCCACAGGAATACCAAAGTTATCATAGTAGTTCGTAGTCATATTAAAGACAAAGATTAAAACCTCATCATCCACTCTACGAGTAAAAGCAAATACACTATCAACGTTATTATCAACAATAAGCCACTTAAATCTTTCTGGGTTATGTTCTTGATAATACATCGCTTTATGCGCTCTATAGATTAAGTTTAAGTCTTTATATAATCTAGAAATTGAATCATGAGCAGGGAACGCTTTTGCTTCCCATGGTAATGATTTATTTTCATTCCATTCATCAAAGCTTGCAAAGTCATTGCCCATGAAGTTAAGTTTCTTTCCAGGATGAGCGAATTGATAAGTGACTAAATTTCTTAAGAATGCAAATTTTTGATAATAGTCACCCCACATCTTGTTAAGTAAAGTACCTTTTCCGTGTACAACCTCATCATGAGAAAATGGAAGCATAAAGTTATCACTATAGAAATAGGCCATAGAGAAAGTAAGTTTATTATGTTCATATTTCTTATAGATTGGGTCTAATGCGTAATACTTTAAAGTATCATTCATCCAGCCTAAATCCCATTTATAGTCAAACCCTAAGCCGTCTTGTTCGGTGGCTCTAGTAACTCCTGGGAAATCACTACTATCTTCGGCAATCATCATCACTTGGTCATGATATAAATGCATCTTACCATTAAGACGTTTAATAAATTCAATCGCTCCTTCATTACGACCATCATTCTTATTGCCGTTCCAGAAGATTAAATTGCTAACTGCATCAATTCTAATGCCGTCCGCGTGGAAATATTCGACAAAATAATTAACCGCACTCATTAAGAAGGATCTCACTGGATCTTTTCCTAAATCAAATTGATAACTTCCCCAAGGGGAAACACGGTGTTCATTATTATATTCAAATAAATATCCGCCATCATAATTAGCTAATGCCCAACTATCAGTAGCGAAATGTACTGGAGCAAAATCAACGATAATACCAATACCTTCTTGATGGAGTCTATCGACTAAAGACATAAATTGATAAGGATTACCATATCTAGGGTCAATTGAGAAGAAGCCAGTAGCTTGATAGCCCCAGCTACCAGTAAATGGATGAGCTACGACCGGCATCACTTCAATATGGGTATATCCCATACCTTTAATATATGGAATTAATTCATCAGCGATTTCTTCATAAGATGAGAATCTATCTCCATGGTTTTTAAGCCAGCTCCCTAAATGCATTTCATAAATGGATACTGGTTTATCAAAGTTTCTGTCTCTACCTTTTAAGAATTTTTTATCATGCCAGGCAAAGTCTTCGATATTGAATGTTCTACTACAAGTATTAGGGGCGATTTCACAAAAGAAAGCGTATGGGTCAATCTTATCAACATATTCTCCTTGAGCGTTTTTAAAATGATATTTATATGATTGGTAGTTTGTTGCTCCAGGAACAAATACTTCCCAGACTCCACAGCTATCAATCTTGTTCATTTTATGAGAATAAATATCCCAATTATTGAAGTCCCCAATAACCGAAACATCATCCGCACATGGAGCGTATAGTCTAAAAACGACACCATCAACTCCGTCTTGTTTAACAAAGTGCGCACCAAAATATTTGTAGGCATCAATGCTTTGTCCCATTAAGTAGTTAGAAAAATCATATCCCATAAAAAATCACCGAATTAATTATATAATATGCTTCTTATTTTTTTAATAAAAATAATAACTATGTATATATAAATTTTATCAATCATTGTTGTTATTTTATATTAATAAAATATAGCTCGAACTTGTTCCATTTTGGAACAGGTTGAGTTTAGTCAAATTCGAAGACAATGATTTTGTGCTTGATGTTAGAGCAGATTATGAAAATAAAACTTTGTGGCTTGCACAAGAAGAAATGACTATTTTATTTGATGTTGATAGAACCAGAATATCGAGGCATATTAATAATATCTATAGAGATGAGGAACTAAACAAGAATAGCACATGTGCGGAAAGCGCACATATGGGTTATCTCTAGGTTTACAATCATATTCATCTAAGTTATATAACTTAGATATGATAATATCCGTTGGCTATCGAGTTAACTCCAATGTGAAAAAAGTGCCTTCTTATAAAGCGCTTTTTTCATACTCAATAAGCATTATTTAAATAATTTTTCTAAAGAAACAATATTGACGAGCGGGTAGTTTGTTTTAACACTTTTAATAACCTTGCTTTTAGAAAAAATATAATAAATGATGTGATCTATCTTTAACGATTTTGAATTTTCAATTAACTCATCCATGTCGCCCATATTAAATTCCTTGTTGGTGAATTTGCATTCAGCACATATAGCGCGATGCTCATCTTTAAGCACCACATCAATATCAAACGTTTCACCATTTTTATGCTTACCATAATATTTGCCATATTCAAGCGGAATAAAATCCAATTTTCCTTGTAAGGATTGATTTAGAAGATACTGTTCGCAAACGCCTTCAAATTTCAAGCCAACAAAGGATGACAAATCATTTTCTATAAAACGATTATAAAATGATTCAGGATTAACAAGAATATTTAAAATATTCTTTCTCTTATAAACAAATCTGAAATAAAAGGAGAAAAAGTTATCTTGAATATAATAACGATAGTCTTTGCTATTTCTAGCATTTATCATCTTAACTTTTTCCACAATACGTGCATTAACTAATTTTTCCATATATGTGGATACCTTGGCAGCCTCAACATTAAGTTGAGTGGAGATATCGTTAAAAGTTGTGTTGCCTAAGCTAAGAACATACAAAAGTTCTTTGTAAAAAGTTGTGTCTCTAAAATCATCTTTTAATAAAAGATCAATTTCGTCTGCAAGAGCACCACCAGGGGTTAAAATTTCGTTAATTATATTTTCTTTTATAGAAACGGACGGATTTATAGAGGCTAAATTCTTTCCTTTTCCTCCAAAAACAGAGTAAGCAATTATTTTATCTTCGCTAGAATAAGACGAATAAAAACTTGAAGCTTCTTTATAATCAAATTCATTTAGTTTGATGCTAAGATTTCTTCTTCCGTATAGAGGAGAATTTGTATCTAAAATTTCTTTTTCAATTGATGACACATTTGATCCACAAACAATCAATAAAACGTTTTTATTTTTTAAATGATTATCAATTTCATTTTGAAGCTGTGAAGCGAATGTGTTGTCCGCTCTAAAAATATAGTTTATTTCGTCAATGCAAATAACTAATTTGTCATTTCCAACATTATTATTGATATAGTTAAAACAATCCTTCCAGGAATTTAAATTAATATCAAATTTAGAAGGATATACATCAAGTATCGAATCTTTAAAAGCTTCAATCGACAAAGAAGCGCTATTTTCAATTGCCTGAAACGCAATGATATTTGCTGATAACGATTCAAAAAAATGTTGTAACAAATAAGATTTTCCCACTCTTCTTCTGCCGTAAACAACAACCATTTTAAATCCACGATAATTAAAATTATCATTTAATAGTTTTAATTCTGATTCTCTACCATAAAACATAATCTGCCTCCATTTAATAAATCGTGATTTACTAAATCGTGATTTACTAAATTATACAATATCATCTTTGGATTGCAACAAAAAAGAGTTACTGAGGAGTGCTCGGCAACTCATATATGTTATTTAAACCACTTATAATCTGGATATTTGATTCTCTTAGTCCAGTTATGATCTTTAAGTTTCCATTCCCAGTTAGGGGATCCTACAGTTCCTGGATAATTCATTCTGGCTTTATTATCTAACTTCAATAAATCTTGAAGTGGGAAAATAGTCATTAAGGATGGAATAGTGAATATATATTTCACTATCTCATCATATAATTTCTTATCATTAGTGACCCCTAATCTTCTTTTAATAAAGGCTTTTTGGTCTTCATTAAGATTTAAGAACCAACCATATAATGTTTCATTATCGTGAGTCCCTGGATAGACAACTTGTCTATTAGTGCTTTCATTATTTAAATCAAAGATTGTAAATTCGCTAATAAACATCCCTGGAAGATTAAATCGATCTCTAAGTTCTAATACTTCAGGTCTTAAATCACCTAAATCTTCTGCGATTAATTGAGTGTTAGGATATTTTTGATATAAAGCATTAAAAAATTCGTCTTGTGGGCCTATTTTCCATTCACCGATTCTAGCGTCAGTCGCGTCTCCTGGAATGACATAATATGTATCGAATGCTCTAAAATGGTCAATACGTAATAAATCACATAAATTCATTAAATAGCCGACACGGTCCACTAATAACTTATAGTTATCTTCTTTCATTTTTTCAAAGTTATAAATTGGAGTGCCCCATAATTGACCAACATCACTAAAAGCGTCTGGGCCTACTCCGCCTACTTCGAATAATTTGTTATCTGAACCGATACTAAATTGGTCTCTATTAAGCCAACATTCTACCCCGTCAAATCCAACATAGAACGGCATATCACAAATGACCTTAATGCCTTTTCTTTTCGCGTAACTTAAAACGTGTTTCCACTGCTTTAAAGCCACATATTGCATAAATATTACAAAATTAATTTCATCTAATAATTTTACAGGTGGACAAGTATGAGTAAGATAGTAGTCTCGATCTTCAGGCCTCCACTCATTCCACTGCTTATTATCGTTATGCCATTTGAATACTTCAAATGTCGCATAAGGCATTACCCATTTATTTCTCACTTTAAATTTATGAAGCGTTTCTGGTTGTTTCTTCATAAATTTCTTATAGGCTAAATATAAATATTTCTTTTTATATTCACCAACATTATAGAAATCAACACTACTAGTATGCTCTAAATAAGCAGGCACTCTTTTAATTAAGCCTTGTTTAGTTAAATAATCTAAAGAGATATATCTAAACTCTAAAGCATTAGAGCAAGTAGACATATATGGAGAATATCCTGGCCCTAATGGATTAAGAGGAAGAACTTGCCAATATTGATATTTGTTCTTATGTAACCAATCGATGAATTTATAACATTCATCACCAAAATCACCAATGCCGTGTCTAGAAGGAAGAGAAGACACCGCAAGTAAAACACCTAATTTCTTATTCATACTATGTTTATATGTCCTTATTTATAAAATTATATTAATTCTATTTAAGAATAATATCAATATGATTGGGACAAAAATTATTAATTACAATTTTGTCGAGTATAATCGACACTACTTTTCTAATAAGAATTTCAAGAGAGGAATAACATTAATGTTAAAACCATCAATTTCTATGGTTTTTTCTTCTTGATATGTAATTAAAATAAGTTTAGAAGGTTCTTTAGAATCCTTTGCAAAGGAAACTAAATTATCAATTTCTCTATCGTATGTTTCATGATCATTTATTGAATAGGCAACTTGAATCGCGGTGTTACTATCAGATAGATAAAAATCGATATCGACTTTTTTTCCTTTAAGGTAATATAAGTGTTCTTTGTTTCTTCTTGCTAATTCGATTCCCACTAAATTTTCTAATAAAGCACTTCTTTTATCATCAATAAACAAATTAAGTAATCCATTATCTGAAAAATAATATTTAGGGTTGCTATTTTTATCAACGAAAGAAGAATAGTAATTTTTAATGGTGAACAATAAGAAAGCATTCACACAATATTGACAATAATTAATAACAATATCCTTTGATATTTTATATCCAATTCCTGAAATTATACTTTGAAGTCTAGTATGTGAAATATCTTGCATCACTGATTCTGCTATTTTTTTAATTAATAGCTTCATCCCCTTTTCATGACGAACACCATTATGTGCAATAATGTCGCCATACAATGTCTTTTGATAAATACTGGATATATATTCTCTTTTGTTTGTAAATTGTAAGGAGGCTGGAAATCCTCCATATAGTAAATATTGTTCTAATAATCGATTTACATTTCCGATATCTTTAGCAGAATAGCCAATATTATGAATATCGTTAGCAACAAGATATTCTTTAAAAGAATAAGGTGTTACCTCATATGCAACATATCTACCACCTAAAGCAGCGTTCATTTCTTTAGATAGCATTTTTGCATTACTTCCTGTGATATCAACCTTATGACCGAGATTAGCCATTCTCACTGAGAATTTCTCCCATCCATCAATATTTTGGATTTCATCAAAGAAATAATAATGCTTTTTATTGGTTAATTCAGATGCGGTTTGTAAAATGTCATCAAAATCATTAGATGTAAAGCCGATTAATCTTTCGTCATCAAAATTAATATAAATAATTTGTTCCCAACTAACACCATCTTTAATTAAATCTAAAACACGTTTATATAATAGTGTCGATTTGCCTGCACGCCTTAATCCGATTAATATGTAATTAGCGTTCTTTTCTAAATGAATATCCCTATCGATAATAGTCATATTCCTTATTGCATCATGTTGATCATAAATAACTCTTTTTAATAATCCGTGATTCATAAAACAAACCTCTGTCGAGTATAGTCTACAATATTTATATATTTTTGTCGAGTATAATCGACAGAATTACTATGTTATTAATTACTAAAAGAAAAGGCAGTCCATATAGAACTGCCAAGTTATAGTAATCACTTGCTATATATTAATTACGAGTGATAATGAAACGGTTGTTGAAGTTACAGTAATATTCAATGGAATGCTTGTTATCATTCACTGGATATTCATCATTGACTTGTAAATTATAGAGATAATGTTCCTCATAGTAATCAAACATATAGTTAATAGCTTCGGTTCTAGAGGCGAACATTGACCTCTTAAGTTTAACAGGTCTTCCCTGAACAATCGCTTCAAGGGTGTAGTATTTCATTTGTATTACCTCTCTTTCAGTAGTTTATCGTCGTGCTTAGGACGAGAGGTATTACCAATGAAGTACATTATTTTAGCCCTTTTTATAAAATAGTCAATAGGGTTAGAAAAATTTTTTATCTATTTATAGATAACTTAAAAAAATTATAAAAAATTTTTTCATATTAAAAGCGATCCAAATGGACCGCTTATTTAATTATATTAAATAATTAGTTTTCTTTCTTCTTTCTAAAGAGGAAATATCCACCAATAGCGGCCAATACACTTGCGGAAATAGCAATGATTGCAATTGTTGCTCCAGCACCGCTTGTCGCTGAATTAATTAATGCAATTCTTCCAGAAGAAGAGATAGCAGGATATTTTTTAATTAAAGAAGCTTTAATATCTGCTAATGAAACTTCACCAGTATGTGTATTGCTGGTCTCTGGGGTGTCATAAGTAACGATACCAGAACCTTCAACAGATGAAGCAACACCACTGCCATAATTTGTGTCTAAATTATTATATGTAGAAATAAATGTGCTGGCTTCAGATTGACTTAAATGACAAACGGAACTAGCAAATGATCTTCCATTATATATATATGAACCTAATTGTCCTTTTAATGAAACTAAGAAATTAGTAACTACCCCATAAGTTTCAGCGGAGACGCCATAGAAATAAACTTGACCATTAACTGGTCTTAAATCTCCTGTTTTGGACGAATTGTTATTAAATTGAATATAAGCAGCACTGCCAGAAATAGTGTATTGATAAATGTGTAATCCAGAATATTCTGTTTCACCAACATACGCCTTTAATCTAAGACCAGAATCAGTCATTGCACTACCAGGATATGTAGAGGATGCGGTTCCACCCCAATAATGAACATAAACTGTTCCAGAAGAATGCCATGAATGACCATCGACAAAATAGACCGTTGGATTAACAACATTATCTGTGATTTCACCAATTTCATACGGGGTAGCAGAAAAATATTTAACTCCGCCTGATTCACTAACATAACTAATGGATTTTATTTGATATTCGTATCCTGGTTTAAATCCGCCTGAAATCCAAACGTAGCCGCTATCATATTGATATTGCCACCATTGACCTTTTTGACTAAAGAAACAACCCATTTTTTCATAAGAAGAACTAGATGAGATATCTCTAACATATTTTCCTAAGGATTGATTATACTTTTCATTACTAGACGATAAAATAGCTGCACCCGATGCTTGATCAGTTCCGAGTCTAACGTAATCAATATCTCCCCAGGTTAAATCAACGTAGACGCGAATTGTAGAACTATAATCTGCTGCCTCAGCAGGCTTAGCACTTTCTTTTGATAATGAAAAACCAGCAAATGCACCAACGCCTAAAAGCGCAGCAAATGCGGTAGATAAAAATAATTTTCTTTTACCTCTCATAAATAAAACCTCCCGAAAGTTCTATAAATGTAGATTGTTGATAGTTTACCTTAACTTACAATTTATAACAACACTTTTTATAAAATAAAAATAGAATTAGAATCATCAAATTTAAAAAGGCGACATAGTCGCCTTCTGTATCAATTCTATCTAACATTATAACTTTCGGGAGTCGATAGAAATTGTTACCTTAATCGTTTTTCTTCTTTTTAAATAAGAAGTATCCACCTATAGCTGCTATAGAAACTGAGCTAATAGCAACAACCGCAATTATGCTTCCGGAGTTGGATAATGCTCCTGCAATAGGATTAATATTTATCGCAGTTGAACGCGGAGTAGAGCTTCTATTAACAATGAATCTTGTCAAACTAGAATGAGCAGCTACTGCATGATCATAAGTTGCTAGTGCTTTTCCTAAATTATCACCATTAGGATCAGCTGCTGCGCCATAGACATAATCTTTTGCGTCGGCAGAGAGTTTTCCATATTCTGTTGCACATGATGCCCAACCGCTAGGGAGATCTTTTCCAGATGCATCACAGCCAACATTACTATTAAAGTATGTGGCCCATCCATCAGCGTCAACTATATCTTGTCTTGAAATCCATAATCTTTTAGTTTCGGTATCAAAATAGAAATCGTATGTACCAGCAATTTCGCATTTAATATTTGGATTTTGATCGCTTCTTTCAGTTCGACTTCCGCCAGAAATAGCATTTGCTAACGCATCTGGTCTTCCATAATATCCAGACCAAACGCCGTCGCCTGCAAGCATTTTGAATTCTTCATCTTTTTCTAAAGTAACTGAACCAGATACTTCTGGATTACCATCGCCATTTATACCAATTTTTGATAACGTGGTTTTTGTACCAAAGCTTGGAACTAAACTACTTCTGACTTGTGCTGAAACTGTCCATTGAGAGGTACCAGGATTATCCCAACCATTGTTGATGTAAGTCGCTTCATTCCATCCTAAATCACCAGTTTGATTCCATTTTTGATCCCAGTTACCACTTGTCGCAGCCGGATTCATTCGAACCCAAATTAATTTAGTTGGTGTAAAACTTACGGAATAATCAAATTTATATAACAACGTGCTAGTTGATGAGGTTTGTAAAGAAGTCCAATAGTTGTTTGCATCATCAGTGATATAAGCACAAATTTTTGCACCGCTTTGAAACCAGTTGTGGTTTGAAGCAAATTTAACTATTAAACTTCCAGAAGCCCCAGCAGCTTCAACTTTAGTAGCACCGTTATTTTGAGAAGAAATAGAAACACCAAGACCAGCAGCTAAAAATGACGATAATAACAATCCACCAATAAGCTTTTTTAGTTTCATAATTTTACATTTGTCACTAGAGTATCTAGCGACTACTCCTTCCTAGAAGTTAATGAGTAAGATATCTCATTGTTTTGAGAACCTGTCACTTCAGGAATTTTATTCCTAAAGTATGATGAAAATTGTAATTAATATACCCCCGTCACTTTGTCAACACATAAATATCATTATGCAAAGCATAATGATATTATGTTATTTAACCTCAAAATACATTATTACTTCGTGTTACTCAAAAGGGACAAGATTGTGTTTTACTTTATATTTTAGATGCCCCCATATATAAATGTATTTGCTTGTTTATAGAAATAATTAAGCACAATAATTTTTACTTCTTTCTAAAGGTCATTTGTTTAAATTATTCAAATTCAAATTACTAAACTCGTAGTTATTTATTTAATAATTGTTGTCTAGATTCAAAGCCTATTTAAGACCAGTTAAATCAAAAAACGTTAATTTATTCCACTTTACTACAAAAACGTCTTAAATCGCCCGTTTTTGCGCGCTATATACACACATATATTAAAAGCGGACCAAACGGCCCGCTTAGTACTAGATTAACTAGTTAATTATTTTTGTTTTCTCTTTTTGAAAACTAATAAGAGTGTGAACGCTAATGCGCTAGTAGCAGCAATAGTTATAACAATGATTGTTGTAGCATTCGCATAATTTAATGAATCAAATTCACCGAAATTGGCAAGTGGAACTATTCCTTTGGCTAAGAAGTCGTAATCTTCACCAAGTTTATCACCGTATTTTCCAGCGATATATTCATATTTTGCAATGAATTCTGCAATTTCATTGATTGAATCATGGGAAGTTGCGGCCTTTAAGACTGCTTGAACTTTTTCATCTAAGTCATCAAATGCTTCAGCTTGTTCTCCCCACATAGCAATTAAGGCTGCTGATGGATCTTTATCTTTATTGTAATATACGCAAACACCTTCAAGATCATCATTAAAGTTTTCTGCAAATTCTTTCGCTAATGCAACTTCTGGGCTAACACTACCAAAGTAAACTTGATCAGCCCCACTTTTAAGTTTTAAGTATACAGATAAGTTAACATCTTCCTGAACTACCAAACGAGCTGCTTCACCTTCTCCAACAACAGAAATGCCAGGTTCACTAATAGGGTCGATACTATCAATATCAAAGACAACAGCATAACCAGTACCAAACTCAGCGGTGGTATCAATAAATCTAACTACCTCATCCTTTTTGAAGGAAATTAATTCAGTGTAATATTCTAGATAAGATGGATCGAGTGGATCGGTATTTTGTGTCATGTGGACATAATTACCATTATGTAATACATGATATCCACCAAAATCTAAGCCGCCAGCAAATATTGTTTTAGCACTTATGTCGACGTAGACTTGTCCAGCACCATTTGCAATGATTTCGAAATTAGCATCGAGGTTGTTGTTACCAATCATTTTACGGCTATATTCTAATTCAACACCGTCTTTTAAAACTGTAACCTCTTCTCCAACAGCTAAATTAATAGCTTCGTAACCTTTAATTTTGTATTCAGTACCAAGATTTGGTTCTAGTTCATATTCATGTTCACCAACTTGGACAGTGTAAACTGGGCTATAAGAAGGATCTTCAACACTATACCAGCCTTGACCATCTCCACCAGTTGGATTGTAATAAAAATCAAATGTTCCAGCTTTGCCGACAATTAAATTTCCATAGCTTTCGCCTTCTTCTTCGTTAGCAGAAAGAGGGACATTACTATCTGAAGAAATTCTACTTTTATCAGCGTTATACCAAACGAATCCACTATCATCATTTGGTGCATAAATAAATTTAACTTCTGCATCTTTAGCAACAGCAACTTCTTCGGCAACATATGCTGGGTCTTCTTCAGCAACTTTGTGGGCAGGTACTGCTAATTTTGGATTCCATTCACCAGCAACACCAGCTAAATAGTAACCAGGAGTAAATTGTCCGCCCCAAACTTTATTTGTTTTAACATTGATAACTGGTTTTCCTTCAAACGCTTCTGCGAATTCTAGAATATGTTCTTCAGCATTAGCAACAAACAATTTGGTTAATTGTTCATCCTCTTTAAGTCCAGCATCAATAACGACACCATCTTTAAAGAATTTAACTTGTTCGCCTGCTTTAAAATCAAACACTTCAGCAGTCATATATTCATCATGATTGCTTTCGTTCATCACTAAAGTAACAGGCGATTTATCATCAATTTGCATTGTATAAACTGCAACATGTGGATTTGAATATTCAATACTATACCATCCTTGGCCATCACCACCAGTTGGGTCGTAATAAATATCATAGGTATCCGCTTCGGTAACTTTTAAGTTCCCGTAATCAAGACCTTCTTCTGTAATAACTGTAAATGGGACGTCAGTTTCAGAAGAAACTCTTGCTTGGTTAGCATTGATATATGAAACATCTGAATGATTGTTTGGATATTGAACAAATTTGATCATGTCATTAGCATCGAGTTCAACATCTTCGACAACGTATGCTGGATCTTCTTCGGCAACCTTATGAGCAGGAATAGCTAATTTTGTATTCCATTCACCTTTAGCCCCAGCTAAATAGTAACCAGGGGTGAATTGTCCAGCCCATAAATAGCCGCCATTAGTTTCAAGGTATAATTCGTGGTCGTAATCAACTGCGAATTTTAATCCGCCTTCAACAGCATAAACATTTGTATATGCGCCATCTTCTTTTGAAGAAACAGCATATTCATCTTCATCTTTTAAGAATGAAATAACATCACCTTTACTAAATGAAGTTTCAACTGTTTTAACTTCAGTGCCATCATGTTCAACCATGGCGATAGGCTCGCCACCATTTAATGAATAGTAATAAGTATGTTCTTCTGGTTCAGGTTCTGCACCTTTTTCAAAGAAAACCCCATAAGACTTATCGTCATAATCACCAATGGTGGATGCGGCTTTAATAACATAGGATCCGGCAGTTAAAACCTTAAAGTTTTGTCCCTTGCCTTCAGAACCCATACCTTCGCACCAATGAACACCATCGCCGTCGCCAACCCAAGCATTTCCATTGACAACAATTTTAAACGTATCATTTGCAGCAAATTCGTGCTCGATAGTCCAATAGTCGCCAGATAGAGTTAAAGGATTTGCAGTAGTGCTCCAGCTATTAAAGCTACCAGCTAAAGTGACAGAATTAGTAGCAGCTTTAACTTCAGCGGCTTTACCTTGATGTGCACCAACGGCTACACCCACACCTAAAGCCATTGCTAAAGTCGTAGCAAAAATTAATCCTTTCTTCATATAAAAACCTCCTTATGGTTTTATAAATCAAAACGATTCGATATATATATTTTACTACTATAATAGTAATCCGCAAATAAAAAGTGATTATGTAAAAAAGGCCAGGAACGAATCCCAGCCTTTGTAAGTAAATAATTATTTGATTAATTCAAATTATTTTTGTCTTTTCTTTTTGAAGACTAATAATAGTGTGAACGCTAATGCACTTGTAGCAGCAATTGTAATCACAATAATTGCGGTATTATTTGTATCATTCGCAAATAAATAACTATAAATTGCTGGATTAATTTCTGGATTGTGTGCGCCTAAGCCTAAGAAATCACCATATCCTTTTTCTTCTTGCATATTCACATAACGTGAAAGAGCTTGAGAAGCAAATGATTCATAATCAACACCTTTGCCACGTTTAACTTCAGCGCCATAGAATAAAGCTTGAGCACCTTCAATATCATGAAGGGCATCATATTCGCCTTTTAATTCAGCTTGAACACCTTCTGAGATAGCTTCAGAACCAGAACAATAACCAACGGTTTTGTCTAAGAATGATTGAGCAAATTCATCAGCGGCCGCTCTAGCAGGATCTGTGATGTAAGTTGTCTTAGCATCATAGTCAAAATAGAATTCATATGTACCAGCTTCAATGTTATGAATGTTACCAGCTACTTCACTGTTGCTGAAATTAGAGGCAATAGATGAATGGGCAGTATATGCTCCACACCATTCGCTTCCTTCTTTAACAACTTTAAAATATTTGTCAGCGCCTAAAGAAACAGAGCCAAAAGCTTCAAGCTTATTACCACCACTCACTTTAACGCCACTTAAGGCAACATTAACGGTAGGTTCACCAGTCCAGCTATCTGAATCTCCGCCTACGACAGCGGCATCAAGTTCATATGTGCCCCAGTTTGAACCTTCTTTAGCATTTCCAGCCATCCAAATTACGTCTGTGGTGCTAATAGTAACGTTACCGGTTCTAGCATATATACCACCATTTCCATCCCACCAAGGATTATCCCATGAACTGCTCCAATTTGTAGGAACTCTGACCATGATAATTGTTGTTGGGTTAAAAGATAAAGACCAACTATACTCTTGATATTTGTTGCTCGTATTAGAAACAACAGTTCCCCATGTACTGTTTGAGTTGTTATCAAATAAATAGCCAACCAAATTACAACCATCCCACTTAGCATCGTTATCGTTTTTTTGAACAATGATGCTACCAGAATATGATTCATCAGCCTTAACAGCCTTTGCTTCTTTTTTCATGCTTAGTCCTGCTGCTACGCCAAAGGCAGCAAACATCGCCAAACTCAAAGAAGCTACAACATGTTTAAATTTCATGTTTTTTTCTCCTTCCAACGCATCTACAAACGAGCATGCGTTTTTAAAAAATAATTATTATTATTTTAATACTATTAAAAAAAAGATACAAGCCCCCTATATATTAAAAGCGGACCCGTAGGCCCGCTATAAAGGGTTAATAATTTATCTAGAGTAGAATGTGACTTCAGCGTGATTTGTTTGTGCGTCTTTAGAGATATAACATCCATTATTAGTGCCAAAATCACTTAAAGCGATATCTACAGTTTGATAACTACCAGAATTAAATATAATCATATCGTATAAGGCAGTATCAACGGTAATGGAGTAAACTGCTTGATTATATTCGTTATAACCAACAAGAGTCATTTCACATCCTGGCCAATCACCCATATTTGCTTTAGAGGAATCATTCCAGACATAGGCTCTTAGGCTAGTCCAACTAGATTCTGTTAAGGTGAAGTAGAACACTTTTTCTGTACTAGGAGAAGAGCCATGTTCATCGATATAGACAATACCTTCGCTATTAAGGTAGATATCTAAGGTTTTTGCAGTAGCTCCAACTTCGTAATTACCTTCACCAATCTCTCCGGCGATTTTATACCAAGTATCAACGCCGTTATGATAACCACGAATTCTAAATTCTTCATTAGCCTTAGCTTCATAACCGATGATTTGTGCTAAATTAGTTCCTTCTCCAGCACTCATCTTGGTCGCATTAGCGAATTTCCAATTAGATTCTGTACCAACAATATAATAACCATCGGTTTCAGGAACGTCAGTTGGATCTGGATGATCAGAAACATAGAACTTACCTTCATTATTAAGATAAATATCTAAGATTCTATCAGTATCGCCAACTAAATAGTTTTCTTTTTCATGACCTTCCTCAGCATTGCCCCAGTTATACCATGTATCGACGCCGTTAATATAGCTGCGAACTCTGAACTGTTCATTAGCCTTAGCTTCATAACCAATAAGTTGTGCTAAATTAGTTCCTTCTCCTGCATTCATCTTAGTGGATCCAGCATATTTATAGTCAGTTTCACTACCAACAATATAATAGCCATCTTCTTCAGGAATATCTTCTCCTGGAACTGGTCCACCTTGACGAGGTTCGATAAATGCTTGCCATCCTCTATTATCGTTATAGTGTTTAACATAAATCTTATAGGTACCACCAGCTATAACAACGATGTTCTGATTACCGGATTTTTGTTGTTCCATTTGACCTTTAGAGAAGGCATTTTGAGTGTCACCAGTTTCTTTTTCATATCCAACACCCCAATTAAGTGGATCACCACCGATGACAACTTTGAATTCGTTATCTTTTTCAAATGTAATTGAAGCTTCATATTGCTCAGTTGCTCCTTCTGGTAAAGGAGATGTAGAAGCAGTAAATTTCATTGCTTTAGAAGCATCAGTTCCCCAATATGAACCACTACCAGTTGCAACACCAGTATGATAATCAGCGTTACCAACAACATAAGGAATATTTGCTTCAAATGTTTTTGGAAGTGGAGCTTCACTAGAAACAGTAACTATTACTTCAACGCTACTATAGTCATCTTTAAAGAGAATCTTTGCTTCTCCAGCAGTGTCTCCGGCAGTAATAGCGAACTTATAATCATCACGGACGACGGTAATTAAATCACTACCTTCGATAATTTCATAAGTTAATGTGCCGTTCCAGCTATGAGCTTCTAGATCTGGTTCTAATTTATGTCCAACTTGAATTTGTGGAGTAGAGTCAGAAACAGTTAATTCATGACGTTCAACATAGATATTGAACCAGCCCTCTGGATGTTCATTTGTATATTGAGTGTAATAGATAGAATAATATCCGGTTCTATTTACAAGAACATTGGTTAAACCATCTTCACCAGTATAAGGAGTCATATCTGGATGTGAACCCGCAAAGGATCCGGCATTTAAATTATAAGTGCCAATATCGTATTGATCACCATGTCCGTAAACTGGTAAATATGTATCACCAACACGAACTTGCCAGTGATCACCTTCATTAAATTTGATAATTGTGTATTTTTCTCCTGGAGTTGCGGTTTCATCACTAATCACTCTAGCTTGATTTGCGTGATCCCAGCTACCAGTAGAAGAAATAGTAGATACACCAGTACGATAGTTATGATCACCAACAACATAGGCTGTACCATATGCAAATGGAATTTCTGGAATATTAACTTTAATATCATGAGTTTCTGTAACAGTTTTATTCATACCAGTTACTGTAATCGTAATAGTAGTTTCACCTTCAGCTAACCCAGTAACTAAGCCATCGTTAGAAATGCTAGCAACACTTGGATTACTACTTTCATATGTAATGAGTCCAGCGGCTACTCCAGTAGGTTCAGTAACAACGCTTAAAGATGTAGATTTGCCAGCGTCAATTTCACTAACACCAGTAACAGTAACACTATCAACTTCATATCCAACATGGACATTAACAGTTTTAGAAACACCGCTTCTAGTTTCTTCAACTTTTAATGTTGTTTCTCCAGAAGGAGCAACAGCATGTAATTTACCATTATCGTTAACTTTAGCAACTGATTCATCACCAATTGTGTATTTGAAGTTAGGAATAGAGGCAACATCATATCCTTCGGTATCAGTTGTGTAAGTTAATGGAATAGCAACATCACTTCTGCCGTTTCTATTGGATAATGTAATATCTTCTAAAGAAATAGTTTGTACTTTAACTTCAAAAACATTAACAGTTTTAAGTTCGCTAGAAACTGGTCCATTTTTACCCATAGCCGTAGCATAGATTGTTGTAACACCAGCTTCAAAAGCGTGAACAATACCAGTATCTTCTTCAACAGTTAAAATGGATGGGTTACTTGAATAATATTTCACTTCAGGGTGAGTTGGCATAACACTAGAATCACCAGAAACAATAGATCTAGCTTTCATAGTAAAGTTTTTACCAACTTCCATTTTATTTTCATATTCTTCAATAACTACTTGATCAGGATAAATGGTGCGATCAGCAACATCAATAGTTAAGGAAATAGTTTTATTGATATAAGCACTATTAGCGGTGAGAGTAGTAACGCCTGTAACACCTTTAGTGGTTAATAATCCAGTATCACTAATAGTCGCAATCTCTTCATTTTCAATGTGCCATGTAACACCTTTTTCGGTGGTGTCAAAAGGAGTATAATCAACACTTAATTGATAATCTTTATTTAAATCAGCTAATAAAGTAGTTTGTTTAAAAGAAATATCAGTTACAGGAACAATAACTTCAACATTTAAACTGATCGTGTTGAATGATTTTTCATTATTTGAAACATAAATGATTGCCTTACCAGCGCCAACTCCAGTAAGGACACCTTGAGAAACGGTAACAACATCAGTGTTACTGCTTTCCCAAGTTAAAGATTTCTTAACAGCCTTTTTAGGCTCAACTGTATAAGAATATTCATAAGTCGTGCCGCGTTCGATGACAAGATTATCTTCACCAACATCAAAATTAACTTTGGTTACGGGAACACTATATTCGGTCCATTCAGTATCAATATCTAAATCTGAGTCATCATAATCTAGACCAACGGATCCACTTCCGCCACAGGCGGTAATTGACATTCCTAAGATAGCTAAAGCAAAAATAGAAAATTTTCTTTTCATATAGCTTCCTCCTATGCTGGTAAAACTGGGACATCAAACCATTGACCATATAAGGTAACGGTATAAGACATCATTGGTAAATCCGCAATTGTGTCTTTATTTAAGTCCCATAAGTTTTCTTTTGTATCAATAATTGGATGAGTTGACCAGCCAATAAAGTATGGGAAGGCATCATCCTTTTTCATATCATTAGTGACAGTTGGAATTAAAGATGTACCATCAGGTTTTTTAGCTTCAATTAATGGACGATCATAATACCAATCAAATTTCACTAATAAGTTAGTTTCATCCTTAGGATTTGTGTTGTTATAGTCGATGTAGAAATAGACAGTGTAATCTTTATCGCCTTGTTCTTCTTCGTCTAAAACAACTATGTGACATTTTGCACTGCCATCTCCAGCAGTAACAATAACATCAGTCTCACCAGGATTTAATGCTTTAATAACACAAGCAGAAGTTGTGTAATTAGTAATTTCAATAATGCCAGAATTGTCTATAGTGAAGGTGGCGTCCGCTAAAGGAGAGACTGTGGCAACTAAATTAAATTCTTCACCAACAGACATCGTTCTAGAAGAAGGAGATAAAGTGATAACTGTTTCTCCGCCTGGACCAGGAGTAGGGGTTGGACCTGGAGTAGGATCTACACTAGGAACATAAATAGTACAAACTGCAGATTGATATCCAGCGATAAATGAAATCTGAGTAGTACCACTACCAACAACTTCCACTTCGCAAGACTCATAGTCATCGCTAACAGTAATACGAGCGACACTTAATTTAGAAGAAGCCCATCGTTTTGAAACTTCAACTTCTTTATCGTCTCTAAATTTAATTTCACTAAATAAAACGAAGGAATCGCCAATAGAGGCTGTTAAATATTCTTCAGAAATAGAAACCGATTCCACCATCTTATTATTATGAGATGAACTGCTTGAACCACCAGTTTCACCACAAGATGCTAATCCAAAGGTTAATAACGCTAAGGAAGATAATGCTAATTTAAAAATGTTTTTCATTGTTCTATCCTCCAAATTAACCATTTAACTTATAGCAAATAAATCCATATTTTGGCATTGCTATATTATCTCCAGAACGAGAGATATTCATATTTGAGAAAACGGTGTCAGCAATGTTAATATTGCCCCAATTAAAGGTGCCGCCTTTTCTTCCGGCAAACAAGAAGCCGTATCCTTGAGCGGATGAAATTCTACACCATCCAGCAACGACACTAGAACCATAGCCGTCTCCCCAAGCATTATATTCAGAAGTATCGCCATCAACCCACATGGTTTGATAGCTGACACGCTTCATATCTCTTCTAGCTTTGATCATTTTAGACCAAACTTCGTTATAACCAGAAACATCAACATTATCAACTTCAATCTTACGGTCCCATTTGAAGGAGTTGACATAGTCAGGAGCTTTATAAGAGTTATGGGAGATGATATCACCATACATATTGACTTCTTGAGTAGCGCAAACGACATTAGGATCAGAATCATAATGTTTATATTGTGGATATGGTCTAACTGTAGCAGGAGAACCATCCGCCTTAGGAACACTTTGAACAGTGTTATAGTCATCTAAATCATAAGAATATGTTTTAGTTCTATATAATTCTTCTCCACCCTGCATAAAGGCCACACCATTAGACATCATAACAGCACCGTGACATGCTAAAGAGGCTTCAATAGTTTCTTTAACAGTTGGAGCATAAGTCATAGAGTGAGAAGGAATTTGACGACCACTACCTAAGGTATATCTTAATTGATCCCATAATGTGTAGTTATCATGACAACTCATGTAGTTGATAGTTTGTTCTGGATTTGCTCCAGGAGCTCTATTATTAGCGCCTTTAAGCATTGCCACAACTGTAGAAGATAACCCGCCTACATCATCGCCTTTAGAAATATAACCAAATTGAGGATATGGGTTATTGTTATATCCATCATCATTACGGCCTTTGGTTTCGTCTCTACCATCATCGTTAAATCCACCAACTTGTCCAGGGGAAGTAGATGAGGCATATAAATTGGCGTATGTTTGTTGATTGGATGCACCACCTTTAATTAAGGTAAAGGCACGTGTATCACTAAAATATGGTTGGATGTGTTCAAGTTCACCTTTGTCATTATATAAATCGTACCAGTTATCACTTTTTCCGCCGTAATCTAATACTTCAAATTCATGACCAGAGAAATTATCTTTTAAAATGGCACGACCGTGATATCCACCACTAGTCCATCCTTCTCCATAAAGGACAATGTCTTTATCAACATTGTTATATAAATCTTGCTTGGCATCATCTAAAGTCCAACAATCAATTAATCCCATTAAGTCAAAACGGAATCCTTTGATTTTATATTCTTCTGCCCACCAATGTAAGGAATCAACAACAAATTTAGAACCCATTTTTGCGTCAGTTTTAAATTCATTATTACATCCTGAACCATCGTAATATTCCCAGTTAGGTGTATAACGGAAATAATATTTAGGCATCATTTTATTAAATGAAGACTGAGAAGCACTACTAACGTGGTTATAAACAACGTCCATTATAACACGGGTATGTTGGTCGTTATTGGCGAATGCCATAACCATGTTTTTGAAATCTCTAATTCTTTCAAGTGGATCATAATCAACTAATTTACCGTCTTTGTCATATTTAAATGATTCTGGCGAATAACCACCTTCAACACAATTATAGTTAAGAGGATTATATCCCCAGTTAAATTTCATTTTTTCTGGTCTTTCATCATTATCTTGGTCAAATACAGGTAAAATTTGGACTGCATTAACACCTAATTCATTGATATGATCAAATCCAGTAGTCACAGTTTTGTTATTTTTTGTTAAAGTTGTCCCTTTTTCAATAAAGGCTTTATAAGTACCTCTAGTATTTCCTTTATTGGAAACCCAGGATTCATCCATAGTTAAATCACGGATATGAATTTCATAAATTGATAAATCTTGAGGAGTTTTAATATCGTAACCAGGTTGTCCATCCCATATAGCAGGTACACTATCCCAGCCACTAGGATTAGCATCACTACCAGCTTTATCATAGATATAGCCCCTAATACCGTTGACGCCACAAGCTTTTACATATGGATCAACAGTTTCAACAGTTCCAGCGCTATGAGTTAAAGTGAAGGTATAATAGCTTCCAGTCATATCCCCTTCAATTGTAGTTTCCCAAATGCCACCAGCGCGATAAGACATCTTATAAACATCTTTATCATCATTACCGCCATAAGATTTTGGAATACCAGTTTCATAAATATTCAATAAAACATTCGCGGAAATTGGAGACCAAATTCTAAATGTAGTTCTACTTGGAGTGTAGAACATTCCAAGTTCTCCATCATAGGTATAATATTGGTCAAATCTTGCTTGAGTGTAGAGGTTTTCTGCACCAACAATACATTTTTGCCATCTATCAAAACCAGGGAATTTAGTTTCAACGATATATTGAACATTAATTTTTGCTTGGACATTAAAGACAATGTCAAATTCGTTACCAGTAGGCACACCTTGTTTGATTTGGAAATATTCCTTGTTTGCCGCTTGAGCAGCTTCAGTCATATTTAAATAGTTTTTATCATAAGCATATAAACGATATTCAGTTGGTACCCATTTTTTACCTTCTGCATCAATTGTAGAAGTACAATGAATTGTTTTAAAATCTACAAATTTCGCAGTCTTCACTTTTGGAAGTTCAGATTCTGCTTTAGTTTTATAAATTTCAACAGAGGTTCCTTCTCCAGGAATGGTCCATAATTCAAGAACGCCATTATTGCCTTTAATGACATCTTGATACAAAGCATAATCAACAATAGTGTCTTCAGATTGGCCAGCCCAAGTCCCAGCCACTTTAATAATAAAATATAAGCTTGGTAAATCAGCATATTCAGGAATAACAGCAAAATCTAAAGTGATTTCCATATCAACAGCGGACCACTCTCCATTTGGCTTTCTTTCTGTACCATCTACTCCAGTAACCCAGGTATAGAATCGGCGAGTATTACAAGCGTTATCGTCATTATGATAATGAAGAATAACTTTGTTAGGTAATACTAATTCATCGTCATCACTAGCTGCTCTAACAGTGCGGAATGGTTTTCCTTTAATGTTAGTTAAATCATCGTCATCAGTTTTCTCCACTGGTGACTCAGATGTACTTGGTTCACCTTTTTCAGGTTCGTAAACATTACTACACGCTGGTAAGACTAACGCTCCGCCAGCAAGTAATAAAGTTAGCATTGATAATACTTTATTTTTCATTGGACAACCTCCAAATTATTATTGTTTTGATTAGGCAAGTTGAATATAGAGCCTATCTTGTTGATACATGATTTGAATATAGAAATCACCTGTAAATGTTTGTTTAACAGTGTATTCTTTAGTACCAATAGTGAGATATTCATCAACTTTTGGACTTGCTTCACTTCCACCAAAGGAATAAGGATTAATATTAACAACCCACTTGCCTAAAGTTGAAGGATCATAAAGTGAGAATGTATCTCCAGCATTAAGAGTAACTCCCTTAACTAAATATTCATCATACCCTTCAAAGTTTTTACCCTTTGAATCTCCGATATAAGCGGTTCCATCACCTTTAATAATACCGAATCCAGTTTGTACAGTTCCTCCACCAGATCCTCCTCCGGAACCTCCTCCAGAGCCACCGCCACCAGTATTTCCACCGGCGTCAGTGCCGTCAAAAATTGCTTTTAAAGCAACTCCAGCATTAGCAGGAACAGTTGTGTAATAATCTGGCCAAACGTGGTCATTATCTTCGTCATAATACGTCCAGCCTCTAAATGTCGAACCACTAACGGTGGTTTTTACTTCACTAGCGTCAGGAAGAGGTGAACCTGCTTCCGCCAGTAAAGTAATGGTGTTTTCATAATGTAATTCATCAACAGATCCTTTATAAGGGAATCCGGCGGTAGTCACATAACCAAATGGGCCCATCATCAAATAGGTGACATGACCACTAGTAGAAGTTTCTCCATCACGGTAGATAATCACACCTTTGCCGTCCACATTAGCGTATTCAAAACGTGGATCTCTAGGAGAAACGACTTCAGGTTCAGTAGAACAACTACCTAAGGCGAATAAAGGAAGAAGAGCGAGTAAATATTTTGCTTTCATTTTCATATCCTCCTTATTTTTGAACAACAACGAATCCATAAGCTGGAACTGTTGTTGCGGTGCATCCATAAGAACCACCAATTAATGGCCCTTGGTTATTTGCTTCGATTTCTTTTGCAGTTGGTCCAGCATTAACAAAGACGATAACGCTTCTAGAACCATCAGAAATCTTCATTGATAGTGTATTAGTATCTCCGCCGATTGTACCGGTCCATTCTAAATTACCATAGGTAGGGAATCTAGAATCACCTTTAACATGGCAAAGAGCCTTAAAGAAATTATACATAGAACTTTGATCGGCTTGTTGAGCGGAAACAATTGGAGTTTGAGCGGAAATCTTATCCCAAAGGACATCTAGACCCCCGAATCCATATTCAACGACTCCGTCTTTGCCGTATTCATTACCCCATCTCATTGGTTGACGATACCATCTATCGACATTGTTACCATGGTCATCAACATCTTGAATCTTATCGCCTAAGTTACCACATAAGCCAATTTCATCACCATAATATATCCAGCTTAATCCTGGACTTAAAATTGTAATGGCACTAAACCATTTAGCACGGTTTTTAGCAGCTTCCCAGTTAGAAGTATTAACTTCAGCGTGATGTGCTTTTACATCAGTTGATGCGGCGTGGTTAAGTAATCTAGCGACGTCGTGGTTAGAAGTAAAGGCACCATTAATGGCTTTGCCACGGAATGAAGCATTATAGCCTAATGTAGCAGTGATATCTCCACCCATAGCGGTAGCGCCACCACCAGAAATAGTAGATTCATGTAGATGATAATAAGTTGAGAAGTCGAATTGAGAATCAATCGCTTCATAGAATGGAGCAATTCTTTGATTCCATCCATCGAAGTTTTCGCCAACTAAGAAACAATTTGGATAAGCCGCTTTAATAGTGCCGGCAAATTGCTTCCAGAACATGACGTTAAGATCACGGTCATAAGTGTAATCGTTCATGACTTTGATTTCTCTTCCTAGTTCTGGGTTATAGTAAGTACGATAACCAACGTCATAAGTGACATAATCACCAGAGTAGTTATAAGTTGGATCTAATTCAGATAATAAGTAAATATGTTTAATCGCGTCTAATCTAAAGCCGTCTAGACCAAAGCTTAACCAATATTTACACATATCAGTCATGTAGTCTCTTGTAGCTTGGCAAGAATAATTGAGTTCTGCCATACCACTACCGAATTTGCCGTAGTAGTAGTAATTAGAAGTTCCATCTCTATACCAGTCAGAAGAATCTTCAACATTCTTAGTGACAAATGTAGCAGGATTATCAGGACCATATGGTTTCTTTGGATCAGGTGCTTCCACTCCGTTCCATTCTAAAATCTTATCGCCTTTATATTTCCAGACATACATATCACGGTATTTAATTGTCTTGGTCTTACCGTTAATTGTAATTGTCTCTTCTTCTGCTCTTTGAGACTTCTTATACAAGACGTTACTCTTAGAGGTATGGTTAATGACCATATCCATTAAGACTTTCATGCCCTTCGCGTGGGCTTTATATAATAATTCTTGGTAATCTTTTAAGGTTCCAAATCTTTGGTCGATCTTATAATAGTCAGTAACATCATATCCGTGATAAGAATTACTTTCTTGAATTGGAGTTAACCATAATACATCGATTCCAAGATCTTCTAAGTAATCTAATTTTGAAGTAATACCTTTAATATCTCCATAACCATCACCATTACTATCGCAGAATGATGGAACAAAGATTTGATATCCAGTACCTGGACGATCATTTAAGAAGGAGGTTGAAGTACTTACTCCTGCTTTAAAGGCATCATATTTTAAGTTGGTAATATCATTTTTAGAACGATATTGCATTGTCGTATCAGTAGCAGTTGGGTTAACAATGGTTTGTGTTCCACTAGTGGTTTTAAAATCGCTTACAGCACCTTCAACAGCGTAGACGTGTAAATATCCATCTTTACCAGAAGGCATAATTCGACCGATACGTTTAATATAGCTTTCCGCACCACCATCGGATGTCCACATATCGCTACCATCCATTTTGGTTTGGTCAACGACTAAGAAACCAATAGCGGCTGATAAATATAGTTGTTTATATTCTTCGGTCCAGAGATAATCGCCAATTAATGGTGCAGGTTTTCCGGTTCTACCACCAACAACTCCGCCAGGAATTAAAGATTGATCTAAGACTAAGTCCATAACTTGTCCAAATTGATCTGAATATGGTTCGGTACCTTGTCCACCACAATCAGCGTTAGTCATCCAACCCCATGTTTGTGGAGTAATACCTTTTTGATCGTAATTATGACTTGCGCCCCATAAACTACCTTCTCCATCATCTGGATAGTTTGGCCAAGCCCAAATGGCCCATTTATCATAATCAGAATCTGTTTTTCTTAAATAATGGAAATATAAATGTCCTGGTTTACTCCAAGCAGCGATTTGTGCATCATAATCACTTTCTCCGCCACTAGCAGTAACAGTGACGTGACAAGTAGCAGTACGAATATCACCTTCACTACTAACGGTAGCAGAAATATCAGCAGAACCAGCATTAAGGGCTCTAATATTACCATTAGTAACTTCAACAACACTTGGATCGTTAGATGCCCAAATAACTGTCGCACTAGCTGGACGATAAGTAGCGTTCAAGACATCACTAGTGCCTTCAACCATTGTTAAAGTTGATTTGTCTAGAGAAATATAAATATCGCTTTCAGGATCAGCAACAGTAACTGAACAAGATGCGGTTTTAGTTCCGACTTTAGCAATAATAGTCGCTAAACCTTCGCTAACACCCTTAACTTTTGCGGAAACATTATCTTTGCTTTCAACGGTAGCAACACTAGTGTCGCTAGAAGAGAATGTTACAGGATTTGTAGATCCGCTTACAGAAGCATTTAAAATAAATTCGTCGTTTACAAATAATTGTTTAGAAGTAGGAGAAAGGGTTAAAGAAATAGTAGGTTCGACGTTACCACCACCAACGGTAACAGTACAAACAGCACTCTTACCGCCATGAATAGCGATAATATTAGCAGAACCTTTAGCTAAGCCTGAAACAGTAGCAACATTGTCATGATATGTTAATCTTACTACTGTAGAGTCACTATTAGCCCAGCTAACTGTTTTACCATCTGAAGATAAAGCAGTTAAAGTTTGGGTTTCACCAATAGCAAGGGAAAGTGTTGTATTCGATAAATCAACATAATCAACTTCTTGCGTAGGATTAATGACCATAGTGTTGTCACTACAAGCACCTAATGAAAATATGCTAACAATTAATGGGATTAATATTCTTTTTCGCATAATTTCTTTCTCCTTTTAACAATCTTAATTGTGGACATAAACGTCCGTTTTTTTAGTTTCTTTCACACTTTGAGCAATTGCGTGATTTTCAACTAACATCCCTATTCTATTAACTGAATAATTCTGGGTGTAATTCACAATCACTCCATCTTGGATAGCTTCAACTTCATATTCATAAAGGTAAAGCTCATTTTCTTGATCGATGGTGATTCGGTTTTGTACAACAGGGGCGATTTGTTTGATATAGTCACCGTAATACATTCCTTGAGTGTGATATTCACCATCAACCTGGCTTTTTAAGAAGAAGAAGTTTTCAATTAGTTTACTACATTCATCTAATGATGATTCTTTGAGTTCACCATTAGTGGAGATGTAGTATTTTTCATCCATTTCTACAAATTCGACTTCTTCTTTAGATGTTTGAACATCATCTTCATAATTTGTAGTTATTTTTGAATAGGTTGGATGATTCGCATCTAGATAAGAGAATTCCATCTCTATGCGTGTAACACTTTTCTTTCCTTCAATGTCATCTTCTACAAGATACGTATAACCTCCGCTTTTATATGTATCCATTGATTCTTTTAACGAGAATCGAGAGATAAAATCGGCAATATCTTTTCTTAATTCTGGCTTCGTATGACAGCCAGTTAAAGTCAAGACAACAAGTAAAGGTAAAAGAATTTTTTTCATATTATGGATTTGTTGGACCAAATTCGTAGGAATAAACAGCCTCTAAACCAACTTGGGCAACGCTTGATGAATTAGCATCGTATCCTTTAGAATACATACTTTCTTTAACAAGCCAGCCATCTTTATTATATTCGAAGAATATATCTCCTTTGAAATTAACTGAGTTTCCATAACATGGGAGAGGATTATAATCTTTCCAAGGATATAATTCTGGATGAGCATTATAATCAGGATAATATGGATAATTATCAATTTTTACAGTTGTGTGAATGCTTTCGCCACCGAAAATCATTCCACCATCAGGAAGAATTTTCATATACATATGCATTCCACTTGGATTAGCGTTAGCCGCTTGACCAACATAAGACGTAATCAAGTGTTCTAAAATATAATGAGCACATGTATTATTTTCGCTACTAGTAAATTCACCAGTAGTTTTGTCTTTACTATAAGCAAAGAAGTTCTCAGAATTAATTCTTAATGGCGCTCTTAACCAGTAGCTTCTTGAAGCCATTGCGTAAATAATGATATCGAAATCACTGCTTCTAGGATCAGCGGTATCATTGAAGAATCCTTCATTATATCTAGCGTATGGAACGAATCTATCAACTTCAGGAGTTTGATCAAAAGTTGCATCAACTGATGTGATTTTGCCATTAAAGTCCAATTTACCAATTACTTTGTAATATGGATAAACAGTCTCTATTGAATAACGAGACACTGCTTCTTTAGCTTGTTCTAGACTTACAGAATCTTGTCCACAGCTAGTAAGAAGAATTGGAATAATTAAGAAGGGAGTTAATTTTTTTAGCATTAGTACAACCTAATATTGCGTTCGTCTTCGTAAATTTGTGTCTTTTCCACGATAGGGGATAGGTGAATTACGGAACCTAAAGCAATATCCCTTTCTTGATTAATATATGCGGTGACTTTTTCGCCATACATTTCACCAACGCATTTATAAAGTTTGACATCACCATAGTTAACAAGGGAAACGACTTTGAATTCCAAAGCGCCTTCTTTTTCTTCAAATCCATCATGTGGGACTTCAATACGGAAGACTTTGGTAAAGACTCTTTCGCCCATACCTTGAATAATCTTATTGGTAATATCGTCAGATAATAATTGATAGTAATAATCATATTTAAAGAAGAATAAGAGTTCGGCACGTCTAAGAGCGTCAGCTTCTTCTTTATCAAATGCCTTAGTTTTCTTTTCGTATTCTTTAGTAACGGTTTCAAGTGGATAGCACTCTTCTTTAAAGAGTCTTTCATCTTCCTTCATTTTGTCTTTGCTTAAGGCAACAAATTGGGAATAATGGGCTTTTAATCCATTTAATTCAGTTTCTTTATCAAAATCTAAAGCATTCATTCTTCTTTCAACTTCACTTTGCTTCATTTGCGGGAAGTTTTCACGGAAGACACTATAGGATAATCGACGAGAACGGCGAGATTCTCTGTCTTTGTTTTTCATCATGAAATCTTTATAATCAAGAGCTTCGTCTTCTTTAATCTTGCGATATTGCTCATTGATTTTTGCCATCTCTTCTTTTCTAATTTGTTTATGTCTGGCTTTTGCTTCCTTAACATCAGCAGAATATTTCGCTTTTGCTTCCTTAAGTTGATTAGAAAGTTCCATTCTGCGTGCTTTCATTTCGGCTTCTTTTTGTCCAACTTGTGGGTCAATAGCGGTTTGACGAGCTTGAGCATCTTCTAAAGCTTTAGCTTTTTCTTGTTCAAAGGCATTACGTTTTTCTGCAAACTCTTCTTGGACTTTAGCAACTTTTTCTTGTTTTAATGCTTCAAAATGAGCATCGCCAGTCACTTCAGAAACAGTCTTGAAGTTTACAAATGTGGCATTAATATGATCTCTATCTTTAAGAGGTTCAGCCACCACTTGATCATTTTCATCTCTAAATGTAGCACGTGAATAATCCACCATGAATTTAACAGTGCTACCTTTTTTCACGTCATCGCCAACTTTTAAGAATAATTTCTTGTCTCCGACTTTAACTAAAGCAATAGTTGCTTCACGATGTTTTTCTACTAATTCAACCTTGCCTTCTACACTACCGGATTCAGAAATAACAGTAGCATCTAAAGGCAAAGCAATTGTTCCGTTAACTAAATAATCAACAGGAATTGATTGAGGTTTAGTCGCGGTGCCAAATAAAGTCATCTTTTCATTTTCGATAGAGACAGGTAAAACATTTCTATCTGGGATTTGAGGAATAATTGTGACTTCAGTTTCAGCATCAAATAGATGGATTCTAGAAACATCTACTCTAGCTTTAATGACATCTCCAGCAACATGTCCCATTTTGCTTGGAGCCTTAATAATCACAGAAGTTTTACTTTCTGCACCTAAGCCTTCAATTTCTTTTAAATCACCATAAATAAGTGTTTCATTACCAAGTTCTTCAAAGTGAGAAATGGTCACATCGACAATATTATCGCCTTTTGCGACTTCTTCTTCACTAGCGGAAATAGCCTCGCACCTGAAACCTAAGATGATATCTTTTTCACCAGTTAGATACTTTCTTTCAGCTTTTAATACTTGATCATGGGTGAGTTTTAAGGCAGGTTGTTCGCAATCTTGCCATAATACATCAACATCTTTACCGTTATCTTTTAATCTAACGTTAAAGAAGTTCATTTGCGGGGTTCCGATAAATCCAGCAACGAATTTATTCACTGGGTGATCATATAAATTTTGTGGAGTGTCAATTTGTTGGACACGTCCTAATTTCATAACGACAACTCTAGTACCAAGAGTCATAGCTTCGACTTGGTCGTGAGTAACGTAAATAAATGTAGTTTTTAGTTGTTGATGGAGTTTAGAGATCATACTTCTCATTTGACCTCTTAACTTCGCATCAAGGTTTGATAATGGTTCATCAAGTAACATGACTTTAGGATTTCTTAAAATTGCTCTTCCTAAAGAGACACGTTGTCTTTGACCACCAGACATCGCTTTTGGTTTTCTATCTAAATAATCTTTTAAGCCTAATACTTCAGCGGCCCACATCACCTTTTCATGAATTTCGGTTCTTGGAACTTTTCTTAAAGTTAAACCAAAGGCCATATTTTCATAAACAGTCATATGTGGATAAAGAGCATAGTTTTGGAAGACCATGGCGATATCTCTATCTTTTGGTTGCATATCGTTAACAAGAGTGTCACCGATATAAAGCTCACCAGTAGAGATCTCTTCTAAGCCCGCGATCATTCTTAAAGTAGTAGATTTACCACAACCAGAAGGACCGACGAAGACGATAAATTCTCCGTCTTCAATATTCATATTAAAGTCACTAACAGCTTTATGTCCGTTAGGATAAACTTTGTAAATGTGTTCTAATTTTAAAGAAGCCATATAATCTTCCTCCTATTAACCTTTAACCGCACCACCAGCGATACCTTCAACATAGTAACGTTGTAGCCAGAAGAATAACGCGGTAATCGGAATGGAAACGAGAACTGCACCAGCGCAGAACGCTCCATATAAATCATTAGTAGACATTGTGGTTAAACCTTGTAAACCAACAGCGATGGTATAGCCGGTTGGTTGAATACCGGCAGACTGAATGATGTATTTACCAAACATAAAGTCGCCCCAAGGTCCAGTAAATGATACTAAGATGGTATAAATAATTATTGGTTTAGAAAGTGGAATAATAATTCTCCAGAAAACAGTGTTTTTAGTTCCACCATCAATCATAACCGCCTCATCTAATGATTTAGGAATCGTATCAAAGAATCCTTTAGCGACGTAATAGCTCATCGCACTAGATGCGGTGTAAACCAAGATTAAAGAATAAATTGATGTATTTAATCCTAATAATTCAAGAATATAGTAGATAACTAACATTCCTAAAAATCCAGGGAACATGCCTAGAATAAGGATTAATTTCATGAGTCCTTGTCTGCCTTTGAATCTTAATCTAGATAATGCGTACGATGTCATTAAGACTAAGATGGTTTGAAGTAAGGCAGTAAAGAAAGCAATAATCAAAGTGTTAAGCCACCATCTGATAAATGGGACACGCGAATCGGTAAATAACGCTTTGTAATTATCAAAAGTCCAAACGTTTGGAATAATACTTTTGGAGTTATATGCAGTATTTTGAATATCTGCAAATGATTGAAGAATTAAATAGAAGAATGGGAATAACCAAATAACAGAGATAACAGTCAAAATGACATAAGTTGTTATTTTTGAGCTTTTTTCCGCAAATCTTTTGGAAGCGTGAATCTTTGCCATTATTGGAAATCCTCCTCATTCTTAACAGAATTACTTCGTCCATAGAAAATAAGTGAGAAGACAGCAATAATAATAAAGACTAACACGCCAAGAGCACAGGCAACTGCGTATGCTTTGTCTTGTCCTTCCATAGACATTTTATAAATCCAGGTAATTAATAAGTCAGTTTCACCAACATCTCCATATCCAAGTGAGGCCATGCCCATTGAAGGAGCTCCACGAGATAAGAGATAAACGATATTGAAGTTATTAATATTTCCTATGAATTGTGATAATAAGTATGGACCTGTTATGAAGAGCATATAAGGCAATGTGATTGCGGTATACATCTTCATTGGAGAAGCACCATCGATTCTCGCAGATTCATATAAATCTTCAGGAATATTCATTAAAATACCAGAACAAATGAGCATTGTGTAAGGAACACCAACCCATGTGTTAACAATGATAATAAGAATACGAGATAATAATCTGTTATCAAAAGCGCTTTCAGCACCACTAATCCATCCCCAATCACGGAATAAATTAGTAAGTACACCATTACCAGCAAGCATCTGATTAATTAAAAGCAAAGAAACGAATTGAGGAACAGCGATTGTTAAGATTAAAACTGTTCTCCATAATTTCTTTAATTTAATACCTTTTTTATTAATTAATAAGGCAACAATCATTCCTAAGAAATAGTTAGTAAATGTTGCAAGTAATGCCCATAAAAGGGTCCACGCTAAAACTTTAAAGAAAACGCTAACAAGTCCAGAAGAATTAGAACTTGAGAAGAAGCTTGCGTAGTTATCAAATCCAACCCAGTCAAATAAATAGAACTGAGATCCGCTATAGTTTGTAAAACCAGTAACAATCATAAAGATAACTGGAATGACAGTGAATCCAACAAGTCCAACGATTGGGATTGCAAGTAATAAAGTATGGTATTTAGAGTCAAGAATGTCATGGAAGAACTGCGAATCTTTTGCATAACGTCCGACATAATTGTTATCTTGAAGCGATTTAGCGTCTCTAATAGAGAAGAACCATAAAGCGACAAAGATTAACATCAGAATAATTGTGGCGATGGAGTATAAAAGGATAGAGAAGGAAAGATCTCCGCCTTGAATAATCAATGTTGTTCCTTGACCAACATCGTCAACATACATACTGCTATTAGCAGCAAATGAGCCTAAGTTTCCTAATTTTGCTAAATATGGGCCACCAGCAGCGATCATAAACCAGATGAAGACGGCCTCAAACAAAAGATAGAGAACTCCTCTAATTACTTGATGATGAGTTAATTGATAAAAACCCATAACCAAGAAATTTGTTCTTACACCCCAAGAACCTTTCTTCCAGGCTTCGGAAATGGTATCAAATGGGGAAATAATCTTATGCCAAAGTTTTAATAACTTATTTGGGATTCTTTTAAAGAAATTAACAAAACCAATGCCAAATCCTTTAAAGAAATTCCCAAGATTGACAAGGAATCTCTCATATTTTGTTAACGATAAATATTGAATCGTTGTCATAAATAATAATACCTAGGAATTAGCTTCCTTTTGTCAAAGCCTTATCTAAGGATTTTAAGACTGCTTCATAAGCGGCATCATCCGCGCCGGCTGGAATGAGTTTAAGGCTTGAATAAGCCACCATGGATTCACTCCAAAGAGAAGAGGAAACGGCTTTCATTGGAATAACACCATTGTTTTTAGATTGTTCAGCTAATGCTTTAATATGTGGTTCGTTGGCAGCATCAACAATGAAATCAGTGCTCATAACTGATTGTAATAATGTTGGTCTGACATTATATTCAACAAATCTCTTATGTTGAGCATATTCAGAACATAAGAATCTTGCAACTTTAGTTGCTTTATTCATGTCGTCCTTACTTAATTGTAAGTTTACGCCATAGAATTTATATCCTAAGAAACTGCCTAATCTTGCAGTTTTTGCAGAATCAATATATGGGAGAGGGGCAACGGCATATTCACTACCTAATGATTTCTTAAAGTTTTCAACTTTAGAACAGTCAGTAATTGTAACGAATACATAATCAGAAAGTTTAGGAGCAGAGTTTGCGTTTCTAATTGCAGGATGTGTAATTGCATTACGTAAATCTTTTGCTGCTTTTAAACCATTTTCACAGTTGAAGTTGCTGGTAGCGGTATAAGATTGGCCATCAGGTTCAACATTATATAAAGCTTCACCATTGTTATAAGACATAAGTGCTGGTGCTAAATAGAAACCAGAATTTAAGTTGTAATCAACTTCTAAACCTTGGGATTGAGCATAATCAAGAATTCCAGGAAGAGTTTCAAGAACTTCTTCATGTCCAGCGACTGCACTCTTGCTATAGAACATAACTAAGCCGTTATCAGCAGCGAATGGATATCCAACAACTTTATTTAAAGAAGCTGCTTTTCTTACATCATCACCCATGTTGTCTATGATCCAATCAACATCAGAGTTTGGAACATTAGCTAAAGCACCAAATTGAGAAAGTGTCATAGTTTGATCGCTAGCGTATGGGAATACAGCAGGCATACCAGATGCATCTTTATATCCGGAAGTACCATTATCTTCTTCGAAGTCCATAATGGTCCAAGTCATGTTACTACCGGTAAATGTATTGAAGTCTGCTAATAAACCTTCCATAAATGTTCTTTGGTTCTTAGGTGATCCAATTTTTAAATTACCAGTAAATCCTAATGTACCTAAATCACCAGTATCATAATCTGAAGATGGGGTACTACCATTACTAACTGTAACTTGGCAAACTTTTGTGATTCCATTGCTTCCGGTAACTGTAACTGTTGTGCTACCTTCAGCTTTACCGGTTACTGTCACTGATTTGTCATCAATTTGAGCAAGAGCAACAATATTGGTATCACTACTTCTGAATTCAACAGTTGCATCGGTTGGATAAATTGATGTAACTGCTAAAGTAAATGAACCGTTTTCTTTAATGGTTTCACTATTTTTATTAAGATTGATTCTTGGAGTATCAACTGGTCCTGAACCACCATCACTAACGGTGACATGGCAGTAATCATTACCTCCGCCATAAAAAGCTCTAACATAAGCTTCACCTTCGCCAACTCCAAACACGTAACCGCCATCCACATAGGCTACTGATTCATTCGAACTAATCCATACGAGTTCCGAACCTTCATAGCCCTTAGAAACACTAGCGGTGAGAACTTCTCTATCTCCAATCGACATTTGGATTTCTTTCTTGCTCAACGTAACAGAGGCTGGCTTAAAGTTAGAATTACTACAAGCAGCGACCCCGAAAGAAGAGAAAAGCAAAAACCCAACTGCAGGAAATAAAGACCACTTAAAAATTCTTTTTTTCATACATTGTCCCTACTTTTGAAAAATCTTTTTGCTGAGCATAAGCCCAACATATGTACATATACAATTATAAGCGCGAATAAATAAATCGCAATCTACTTTTAATGTTTTTATCTATTGATATACAATAATTTCATGAATATTCGTGTAAGAAAAATAATTGCCTATCGAACAATTGCGTCACTATTGCTATTTATCAGCATAGGATTGACATCTTTTTGCCTATATAAAGTGATTGTCGCTCATCCAGAAAATATAGTTTTGGATTTAATTGCTTTATCTCTGACTTTGGTTTTTTCAATTGCTCAGATTATCTTTATTTTACGAGGGAAAAAGAAAGAAAGTCATTTATTGGATATTGCCTTTAATACAGATGGGACAATTAATAAAGTTTTCCTTGTTTTTGTCCTTGTTGGAACTGGTGTTGGATTAGGCTTGGATATTCTTACAATCGTGGTACTCTGCACAAGATTAAATACAATTACTGTATTTTGCTCAATGTATATCATCATGGCTATATCTTCATATTTGTTATTAAATTGTTTCATTTATATTGCGTTTTGTTTCCTATTCAAAAAACGAGAATTAACTTTAGAAGATTACGCTAAGTAGATATGAAAAAAGGGGCTGTTGAAAAACCTAAAAGGTGAATAACAGCTCCTTTTATTATATAAATTTAACCTTCAAAGCATTGTATTTTGTAATCAACATTAATAATAATGTTGAAAAACCTATTTATCATAGTAGTTCTCATGCATTTGTTGGAATATTTTCCTTCCCTTTTTAGCGAGTCTTTTCCAACTTGGTTTTTTAAACTCCTCTGATTTAAGATTATCTGGTGCA
>Ga0247611_10000213_pt1 | contig 120795 bp, 91 predicted proteins | sample 177DNAGHGhighgp2_FD_192422 | JGI IMG/M metagenome (GOLD analysis project Ga0247611, IMG submission 192422) | Sheep rumen microbial communities from Palmerston North, Manawatu-Wanganui, New Zealand - 1770 DNA GHGhigh gp2 | ecosystem: Host-associated > Mammals > Digestive system > Stomach >...
GGCAACCCGCCATTCGGAACAAATATGCTACTGGGTGCTGTGCTGCCAAGATGGCAAAGATGTCGATAGCTGAAACGATAATTAACTCCATAATCTCGCGGTTTAAGTTTCCGCAAAATTATGGAGTCTATTCGATTGTCTAAAAGACAACGTTATTCTCTGGTTTTGACAAGCAAAATTGGCAACTGTTCTCCCTTGAAATAAGAACTTATTCCGACAGGGACCCTTTGAATACCGCTATCTTTAATATGAGTAGATTGCACAATAAAGCCTAATGTTTTGGCATACTCATTTTCCTCTTTTAACCAAAACCTCACAAAATTTTTGTAACTGTCACCTTCTCTATACCCAAATGTCGGAATTCGAATAATATTCCTATCAATAGATATTATTTCAATTCCTAGTCCTTGATATGTAATATAACAGCTATTTATAATACAATATCTGTTCAACTCTTCCCATTGTTCTTTAGTTGGTAAAGAGTACTTCTGTGCTTGATTAAAAGTTACCGTCTTTATTGAATTTTGCTCAGTTAGATATCCAGCAGACCATAGTGTACCACTCGGTAACTCCATATCCAGAAATTGCATTCCATCCACTTCAACTATTCTTTGTTGGTTATTCTGCATTTCATCACAAGCAGCGTTATAGCCTTTAATATAGGCTTCTTCTATTGCTTGATTAAAAGCGGAGATAATACGACCTTCGGCATACTTTTTTGCTTCTTCTTGAATATCCATTTCATATATATTTAAAGTTTCACGATTGCAAATATACTCAAATATCTTTCAATCGACAATTATTTAGAGGAAAACTTCCAGGCCGTTGATCTCGAAGATGCAGCAGATGCGGGCCTGGCGTATCTGGTGCGAGTCGAGCAGTTTGAACTGCTGAGTGCCCTGGTAGAAGTTGTAGCGCAGCGGGACGCAGTTGCGCCAGCACTGTATCTCCCCGCTCTTGGTCCAGAGCTTCAGGTCAACCGGGTCGCCGGCTTTCAGCATTCGGCGCAGGGTGCTGATGTGGATGGATTGTGCCATATTCTTATTGGAATGAAGGGTCAAACTGCTCGGTGAAGATGCGGTCGTGATCCACCGAGAGGTAGTCTGTCGGCAGATACGTCCGGCGGTCCTGGTACCGGTAGGTGAACTTGACCGTGTTGAGTTCGCCGTCAGCATCGTTGATCTCGCAGTCGCAGTCCGTGATCAGGATGATGGGCATGCCCAGCGGATTGTAGCCCTGCGAGAAATTGGTGCGCTTGGTCGCCATGCGCACGTCGTGGCTGTAGAACAGCTGCTCGATCCACCGGGCCTGCTCCATGGTCAGGCCCGAGGTCTCCACCTGGTAATGCTTCTCGTTCTGCTGGTTGTAGAACGTGGAGATGCGGTTGGTGACCGCTATCGAGCGGGGATGTAAAAAGAGAACTATAAAAAGATTTTTATTGATGAAGTTTTTCAAGCATCTCGCTGGGGGTGAGGCCCGTGACGGGATGCCGCCAGTCGGGTGCCAGTTCCATCATCGGGCGAAGGAAGAAATCGCGTTCGGGCAGATGGGGATGTGGAACCTGCAGCGTGGGGGTATCGATGACCATGTCACCGATGGCCATGATGTCTATATCCACCAGGCGGTCAACATAATGGCCCTCACTGTCACGGTGTGATGCACTGCCAAGACGCCGCTCGATGCGATGGATGCGTTCAAGCATCCTGTGCGGCTCGATGCGGCTGCTCAGTTTCAACCCCACATTCAAGAAACCGTTTTCACTCTCAAATCCCCAAGGCTCGCTCTCGACAATACTCGAGACGGCATAGTATTTCCTGCCTGCCGTAAGAGCAACGACGGCGCGATAAAGATTATCGCGCCGATCGCCCATATTAGAACCTATATTCAGGTAATAGTCCATCTTTACAGGGTCTTGTGTACCTCGATCTCCTCAAAGGCCTCGACGATATCCATCTCCTGCAGGTCATTGTAGGACTTCAGGCTGAAGCCGCAATCAAATCCGCTGGAGACTTCCTTGACATCGTCCTTGAAGCGCTTGAGCGAGGCCAACTCACCCGTGTGGATAACAATACCGTCGCGGATGACGCGCACCTTGCTGCCACGCTTGATCTTGCCCTCGATGACCATGGCGCCAGCGATGGTACCCACCTTGCTGATGTGGTAAACCTGACGCACCTCGGCGCTGCCGGTAACCTCTTCCTTAATATCGGGCTGGAGCATACCTTCCATAGCGCTCTTGACCTCCTCGATGGCATCATAGATGATAGAGTACAGGCGGATGTCCACACCCTCCTGCTCAGCAGCGCGCTTGGCCGATGCCGACGGACGCACCTGGAAGCCGACGATATAGGCGTCGCTGGCAGCCGCCAGCGTGACGTCGCTCTCGGTGATGGCACCCACAGCCTTGTGGATGACATTGACCTGTACCTCGGGGGTCGAGAGCTTGATGAGCGAGTCGCTCAAGGCCTCGATAGAACCGTCCACGTCGCCCTTGACGATGATGTTGAGCTCGTGGAACTCGCCCAACGCACGACGACGGCCGATGTCCTCCAGGCTCACACGGGTCTGGGTGCGACGGCTCAGCTCACGCTGCAACTGCTCGCGCTTGTTGGCAATCTGGCGGGCCTCCTGGTCGGTGTCCATGACGTTGAACTTGTCACCAGCGGTGGGTGCGCCGTCAAGACCCAGGATAAGCGCGGGGGTTGACGGTCCACTCTCGGTGATGCGCACGTTGCGTTCGTTGAACATGGCCTTCACCTTACCGAAGTGTGTACCTGCCAGCACGATGTCACCCACGTGCAGGGTGCCGTTGTCAACGAGCACCGTGGCGATATAACCACGGCCCTTGTCGAGCGACGACTCGATGATCGAACCCGTAGCCTTGCGGTTAGGGTTAGCCTTCAGGTCAAGCATGTCGGCCTCGAGGAGTACCTTCTCCATGAGTTCGTTCACGCCAATGCCCTTCTTGGCCGAGATATCCTGGCTCTGGTACTTGCCACCCCAGTCCTCAACGAGGTAGTTCATGTTGGCCAGCTCTTCCTTGATCTTCTCGGGATTAGCACCGGGCTTATCAATCTTGTTGATGGCAAAGATGATGGGCACACCGGCAGCCGACGCGTGATTCAATGCCTCAACGGTCTGGGGCATGACGCTATCATCGGCAGCGACAATCACGATAACGATATCGGTCACCTTGGCACCACGGGCACGCATAGCGGTAAACGCCTCGTGACCAGGGGTATCCAGAAAGGTGATGCGGCGCCCATTGGGCAGTTTCACGTTATAGGCACCGATGTGCTGGGTGATACCACCAGCCTCACCGGCGATGACGTTTGAGTTGCGGATGTAGTCCAGCAACGAGGTCTTACCGTGGTCAACGTGACCCATGACGGTCACAACAGGCGGACGCTGAACGAGATCGGCGGGATCATCCTCCTCCTCGCTGATAGCCTCGACAACCTCGGCACTGGTATACTCGGTCTTGAAGCCAAACTCGTCGGCAACGATATTGATAGTCTCGGCATCGAGACGCTGGTTGATGCTCACCATCACGCCCAAATTCATACAAGTGGCGATAACCTTGTTGATGGGCACATTCATCATGATGGCGAGGTCGTTAGCGGTCACGAACTCGGTGAGCTTCAAAATCTTGCTCTGTGCTGCTGCCAGTGCGGCCTCCTCGCGGGCTTCCTCGCGGTGCTCCTCGCGTTTCTCACGACGGCGAGTAGCGGCAGCCTTCTTGTTGCTCTTGGCGGTGAGGCGTGCCAGCGTCTCCTTCATCTGGCGCTGAACATCCTCCTCGCTCACCTCGGGCCTGAGGGGCCTGCGGTTACCCTTTTTGTCCTTGCTGCGCTTGCTGCTGTCGTCCTTGCCACCACGGCCCTTAGCCGACTGGGGCGCGGGCTGGTTGCCGGCAGTCTCAATGTCAATCTTCTCCTTGCCGATGCGTTTGCGTTTTTTCTTGGCTCCAGCCTCGGCCTGGGCCTTAGCGATGCGCTCGTTGCGCTTCTCCTCCTTGCTCTTCTTGCGAGGACGGGTCTGCTGGTTGAGCGCGGCCAGGTCAACCTTGCCGACAACCTTGAGCTGCACGGGGGATGTTACCCTGCTCTCCTCCACGGGCTGGACAGCGGCAGCGGGCTGCTTTTCCTCCTCCTGTACAACGGGCTCGGGGGCAGCAACCACTTCGGGCTTTTCCTCCTCCTGTTCGGGAGCCTTCACGACAACGGGCTCGGGAGCCAGTTGCTCTACCTCGACGGGCTCGGGCTTCTCAATCACCTCGGGCTCGGGCTTTACAGGCTCGGCCGGCTCAACTGCGGGCGCAGGTGTTTCGACCTTGACAGCAGGCTTGGGCTTGCCGGCTTCATCGAGATTGATTTTGCCCAGGAAGTTAGGCTTTTGTCCCGGAATAACGGTTTTGATTTCACGTGATTCCTTGGCGGCGTTCTGCTTGGCTTTATCCTTTTGACGCTCATTAGCCATCTTGTCCGACTTGCTCTTGAGGTCCATGTCGGGCTTGAACTCCTTGACAAGCATCTCATAGACATCGTCCTGAATGCGCGCATTGATGCTCGCATCGATTTCGATGCCCTTCTTGTGCAGGAATTCCTCGATGGTTTGCCTACCCACGTTTAAATCCTTAATGACTTTACTAATCTTTATCGCCATATAATGTTTTTTATCGATTCGCTTTCGGCAATATGCTTTCGGCTTTTATTTTTGCTATTGTTTTAGAGAAGTGTAATGAAAATGACTACTGGTGCTGTTTAATCCTCAAACTCTGCCCTGAGCACTGCGAGCAAGTTGTCCACGGTGTCCTCCTCAAGGTCGGCGCGGTCAATCAGGACCTCACGCGGGGTGCGCAGTACCGACTTGGCGGTGGCGAGACCCACATTCTTCAAGGCCTCGATTACCCACTCGTCAACCTCATCCTTGAACTCATCCAGGTAGATGTCTTCCTCGCCCTCGGTCTCCACGTCACGGTAAACGTCGATACTGTAACCCGTGAGGATGCTGGCGAGCTTGATGTTCAAGCCGCCCTTACCGATAGCCAACGATACCTCCTCGGGACGCAGGAATACCTCGGCGTGCTTGTTCTCGTTGTCGAGGCGGATTGAGGAGATCTTGGCGGGGCTCAACGCGCGCTGGATGAGCAGCTGCGGGTTGTTGGTGTAGTTGATGACATCGATGTTCTCGTTGCGCAATTCACGCACGATGCCGTGGATGCGGGCACCCTTCACACCCACACAAGCGCCCACGGGGTCGATGCGGTCATCATAGCTCTCAACAGCGATCTTGGCACGCTCACCCGGGATGCGGGCAACGGCACGAATCACGATCAAGCCGTCATGAATCTCAGGCACCTCCTGCTCAAACAGGCGGCGCAGGAAATCCTGGCTCGTGCGCGACACGATCACCTTGGGGTTGTTGTTGGTGTTGTCAACTCGCTCGATGACGGCTCTCACGACATCGCCCTTGCGGTAGATGTCGGTGGGAATCTGCTCCTCCTTGGGGAGCAGCAGCTCGTTCTTATCGTCGTCGAGAAGCAGTACTTCACGCTTCCACACCTGATATACCTCACCTGCCACCAGCTGGCCCTCAAGGGCCTTGAACTTGTTGTAGATGGCGTCCTTCTGCAGGTCAAGGATCTTGCTGGCTAACGTCTGGCGCAAGTTCAGGATGGCCCTCCTGCCAAACTTGGCAAAATCAATCTTGCGGGTGTGCTCCTCGCCCACCTCACAGTCGGGGTCATCGTCGGCCTGAGCGTCACTCAAAGAGATTTGCTTGTTGGGGTTTTCAACCTCACCATCCTCAACGACCTCAAAATTCTGATAGATCTCAAAGTCGCCCTTGTCGGGGTTGACAATCACGTCAAAGTTATCGTCGTTGCCGAACATCTTTGACAGCACGCTGCGGAAGGACTCCTCAAGCACGCTGATGAGCGTGGTCTTGTCGATGTCCTTGAGATCCTTAAACTCGGCAAATTGTTCGGTCATGTTGACCGCTTCTTCTCTTTTAGCCATAATGTTGTAATGTCAAACTTTAGATATAATCTGGCTGAGCCTCAACAGCGCGTCTTGTCAACTTGCTGTTGCCTTGGGGCCAACTCAGATATTGATGATATTTTTTGTGTATTTAATGTCGTTATAATTGAATCGTTCCTGCTCCTCGACCAGTTCGGGACGCTTCTTGCCTTCGAGCTTGCGTTTCACAGTCATCGTCAGGGTGAAGCCCTCCTCGTCGGCATCGGCAAGCACGCCCTTGAGCTTGCGCCCGTCGGCTGTGAGCACCTCTACCTCATAGCCCACATTCTTTTGGTATTGACGGGGCAACAACAGCGGCGAGGTGATGCCATAGGAACCCACCGTCAACTCGTAGTCTTCCTCATCGCGGTCAAAGGCGGCATGAACAGCGTCATTCACCGCCACACAGTCGTCGATAGTGATGTCCTCATCGCTGTCGAGGGCGACATCAATGATGTTGTCCTTGCTCACCTTGAGGGTGACCAAATAGAGCTTGGAGCCCTCGAGCGCCTCATTAATCACTTGTTCAAGTGCCGTCTTGTCAATCATATCCCTGTCTTTATCGTCTCTTTTCCTTGAGTTTCAGCCTGCTTGGGAAATGCTCCCGAGGGCCCGAAACCTAAGGTCTGAAACCTAAATTATAATAAAAACGAGGAAGCCCGATGCCCCCTCTCACGAATGCTGGCGCAAAAGTACTCATTTTAGCCAATATCCACAATATTTAATGTGAAAAAGCATCAGATATTGCAGAAATATTAACTTTATTTAACTATTTTTGGCAGGATAGGACGCTTAAATAATGTTAAAACTAAGGGGTTCGACCATGGCATCGGCCATTATCGTGTATTTTTGCAATACCTAATGGGCGGAAAACAGGCGACAATGGCACATGAAATCGAGCGAGAGGAATAGTAATGCCGCAGTGACGAATTGGGAACGTAGGGGTTCGTGGTTCGTTTTCCTGTTTTTCTTGATAGCCATCTGCGTGATCAGGTCGAGTTATTTCACACAGCTGGTGAGCCCCCACTATGGCTACCACAGCTGGGAAATCAGCGAGTGGCTCATCAACTACGAGGGCGGATTTGTTAGGAGGGGCATCGTGGGCCAGATACTTTATGCGATCGAGCAAGTTCATGTGTTTGACGTGAGGATCGCCATCAGGCTGATTTATATCCTTTCAAGCCTCGTTATCCTGCTCATCCTGTACCGTGTATTCAAATCCGAGGGTTGGTCACCTGTACTGCTTCCCACGGGCTTGTGTCTCGGTTACACGCTGTTCAGCCTGTGGGGGCGCAAAGATTTCCTGATGCTGGCCCTGGCCTTTGCTATTTTCCTCTGTTACAGGGCAATCATCACGCGACCACCTAGCAAGCGCGGTGGGGCATGGCTGCTGCTGTATGTCCTCGCGGCCATCCAGCTTCTTGCCCACGAGGCATCATTTTTCTTCACTTACCCCATATTGATGCTCTACAGTTACCGTCTCTACTGCAGGTCAAACATGTCATGGCCGCGCAGTGCCGTGAAAACCCTTGTAAGTTTCCTTCCTGTGCTTGTCATCATGACGGCGGTGTGCCTGTTCAAGGGTGACAAGGGCGTGGCTCAGGCCATCTGGGCTTCATGGGGTGAGGTATTTGCCGCCTATCCCGATGCGAGCGGCAGCTCCTTGATGGGCTCGGGCGTCCAGGCTCTAGGCTGGAACGCGGTCAGCACGTTCAAGTATCACTTCCACTCGGCTTACTTGGGCTGCGCTTCCTCGTCTCCACTGCATGTTATCCTGGCACTGTTTGTCATCCTGTCAGCCTATTTCCTGCTCACGCGCATCGATTGCGTCAGCATGGGCAAATCCAGGCCAAAATGCCTGGACCGCACGCTATTGAGCGATGTGGCCCTGGTGCAATTCATCGCCTTGCTGCCCATGTTCACAGTCCTGTCATGTGACTGGGGCCGAACATTGCCCTACTGGATGCTCTCCTCAATGTTTTTCTATCATGTCTTCAAGCACGAGGCGGCCACTTTTCCACCATTCTTGACCAAGGCTTCCCGGGCGATTCATGGCTTCATCGACGGGAGCAGGCTGTTGCGTTCCCCGTCCACCTACCTGCTGCTGGCGCTGCTCACTCCAGTTCCCAACTATTACGCGCCACTGGACCACGCCAACACCATCCAGCAAGCATTTTTTGCCGAGATACTCGACTTCATCAACCACATCACAACACTACTGGCATGACCGATATCATCAAACTACTGCGCCCGCAACAATGGATCAAGAACTTGTTTGTTTTCTTGCCCTTGTTCTTTGACCGCCATCTCTTTGACGCGGGTTATCTCGTTCCCTGCATCTTGATGTTCCTTGCCTTCAGCATGGCTGCCAGCGGCATCTACTGCTTCAATGACATCCATGACGCCGAGGCCGACCAGAACCACCACGAGAAACGCAACCGCCCCATCGCCAGCGGCAAGCTGAACAAGGCAACAGGCTATATCGTCATGCTCGTGTGCTTCATTCTAGGCGCGGCCATCATGTGTTTCATCAACAGGGCCGTATTCCTCGTCGTTGGGGCCTATGTGGTGATGAACATCGCCTACACGCTATGGCTCAAGCACATCGCCATCGTCGATGTGTTTGTCATCGCAGTCGGATTTGTGTTGCGCGTTCTTGCCGGTGGTGTGGCCACTGGCATCCATTTGACCCACTGGATTGTGCTCATGACCTTCCTGCTGGCGCTGTTTCTGGCCTTTGCCAAGCGGCGCGATGACGTGACGGAGTTTGAGAACAGCGGGGTAGCCATGAGGAAGACGGCCAACCGCTACAACCTGCGCTTCCTCAACACAGCCACCAGCATCGTGGGCAGCATCACGATGGTGTGCTACATCATGTACACGGTTTCGCCCGAGGTTGTTGAGCGGTTCGGCAGCCCCTATGTCTATCTCACATCCGTCTTTGTGCTGGCGGGCATCATCCGCTATCTGCAAATCATGACAGTGGAGGTTAAAAGCGGAGATCCCACCCGGGTGATGCTTAAGGACCGCTTTATCCAGGGATGCGTCATCGGCTGGCTCCTGGCATTCGCGCTCATCATTTACTGCTTGTGACACCACTCATCGACCACGAGGACATGAAAGCCAAGAGGACAATCGCCGTATTTGATTTCGATGGGACACTCACAACCCGCGACTCCTTCCTCGCGTTCATCCGATATACCCATGGCACGTGGCGGTATTACGCTGGATTTGCGCTCCATGCCCCCATTCTCATACTGATGCTGCTGCGTCTGTATCCAGGAGGGAAAGCCAAGCAACGCATATTCTCCCATTTTTTCAAGGGGTGGCCTCACAGCCGTTTCAAGTCGCTGGGGCAATCATTTTATGCCGAAATCGAGAAGATGAGGAACGAGCCCGTCATCGGCAAGATGCAAGAGCACATCGCCCAGGGACACACGGTCTATGTCATCTCGGCTAGCCTGCCCGAGTGGCTCGAGCCATGGTGCCTAAAACAGGGGGTCAAAGCGGTATTGGCCACCGAAATCGAGGTTGACGGCAATGGCCTGCTGACCGGGCGCTTCAAGACCGCAAACTGCTCCGGACAGGAAAAAGTGAACAGGCTGCTGGAAATCGAGCCCCGCAGGGAGGATTATTACCTGTATGCCTACGGCAACAGCACTGGGGACAAGGAAATGCTCGCGTTTGCCGACCAAAGCACCTTAGTCACAGCCACAAAAATGTGACGAAAAACAGGAGTAACCATGCAATTAGACGAAAATAATTTGTACTTTTGAAGCCCGAAAGACAATAGACGATGAAACTGATAATCCTACTATTGACAATACTCGTGGCGGGGGGAGCGCTCGTGTGGCTCATCGACCGGCTGTTTTTCAGCAAGAGAACAGGCGAAATATCCGATGAAACCGAGGAAAATCCCGATTCCTCGCCATCCAAGCAGGGGTGCGCCGACGAAGCCTGCGGCATACGCAGCATCTGCCCCAGCGAGCAGATTCTGGCAGGGGCGTGCAAGCAGCAACCCACCTACTATGAGGATGAGGAACTTGATGCCTTCACGGGGCGGGGCGAGCATGATTACACCCCCGAAGAGGAGGAGCTGTGGCGCGATATTCTCTACACATTGCAACCCAGTGACTTGCTGGGTTGGGGACAGAGTGTAAAGCACCGCGGACTGGTCATGCCGGCCGCTGTGCGCGAGGAATTTCTGCAACTTGCGGGCGAACATCGGCATGCTGGGGCAATAAAATAGCCCTGTGCTCGTTTTATAAGTACTTTTATACATTTAGGCTGAATTGAACAGGACACGACGATTCATACCGTTAATGATGATTGCGATGTTGGTTTTGCTGGCTGCCTGCAGCAACAAAACTAACACCGCCAGGTCACGTTTCTGGCAAGCGTTCACCACCAAGTACAATGTCTACTACCACGGCAAAACCAACTATGACGAGCAGGAAAAAGCAATGATGGACGCCTATGAGGACGACTACTCACAGCGCCTGTACATGCATCCTGCCGAAGCGCGTTCCAACCCCAAGGCACCACAGCCCACGGGCAGTTTTGAACGCACCATCGAGAAAATGGAGAAGGCCATCACCCTGCACTCCATCAAGAAAAAGCCCAAACGCAAGAGTGGCAAGAGCCATGACCCCAAGTATCAGGAATGGCTCAGCCGCGACGAGTATAACCCCTACCTGCACAACGCGTGGTACATGCTGGCCAAGGCACAGTACATGAAAGGAGACTTCCTGGATGCCGCTGCCACCTTCCGCTACATCGCGCGCCACTTCACATGGAAAAAAGACCTGGTACAAGAGAGCCAAGTGCGCGAAGCCTTGTGCTACTGCGCCATGGGCTGGGTAACTGAGGCCGACAACGTGCTTACCCACATCCACCTCGATGAAATCACCAACAAGCGCGTCCGCGCACTGGCTAATGCGGCATTTGCCGACTACTTCATCAAAGCGCAGCAGCCCGAGGAGGCGATACCCTATTTGGCTCAAGCCGTTAAGGGCTTTAAGGGCAATGAGAAGGTGCGCATGAACTTCCTGCTGGGACAGCTCTATGAGGACGTCGGCGACAAGCACAACGCTTATCTCGCTTACAAGCAGGCCGGTAGCAGCAGCGGATCGACCTACCGCACCAAATTCAACGCACGCATCAAGCAAAGCGCGGTCTATGAGGGCGCTAACATCGCCAGCGAGGTCAAGGCGCTCAAGCGCATGACCCGCTATGACCGCAACAAGGAGTACCTTGACCAAGTGTACTATGCCATCGGCAACCTGTATCTTACCCACGGCGACACGGCTAACGCCATCGAGAATTACAAGCTCGCCGCCGAGAAGAGTACCCGCAACGGCGTTGACAAGGCCATCAGCCAGTTGACGCTGGGTGGCATCTACTTTGACCAGCGCCAGTATGACGACGCACAGCCCTGCTATGCCGAGGCCATCCCCCTGGTCAACGAGGACTATCCCAATTACAAGATGCTCAAGAAGCGCAGCGACGTGCTCGATGAACTGGCGGTCTATTCCCAGAACGTCACCCTGCAGGACTCGTTGCTCAAGCTCTCCAAGATGACTCCCGAGGAGCAAAAAGCCGTCATCGCCAAGATCATTGAGGAACTCAAGAAGAAAGAGAAAGAGGAGGCCGAGGCTGCTGCCCGCGAGGAATACCTCGCCCAGCAAAACGCTCAGGGCAGCCCATTCCAGGATAGCAACAATAGTGGCAATGCGCCAACGACCTACACCATGAACACCGACAATTCATGGTACTTCTACAACACCGCCACCAAGAATGCCGGTAAGACCCAGTTCCAGAAACAGTGGGGTAGCCGTAAGCTTGAGGATAACTGGCGTCGCCGCATCAAGAACACCTTCTCGTTTAGCGATGAGGAAACCGACAGCACGCTCATGGCGTTGGCCGACAGCGTCGTGGTCGATGAGAACGGTGACACCGTAAAGGTCGATATCGAGGCCCTCAAGCGGGCCGAAGACCCGCATTATGAGGAGTATTACCTCAAGCAGATCCCCAAGACCGAGGAAGAGATACAGTCGGCCCACGAGATTATTCAGGAGGGTCTGTACAACATGGGCACCATCCTCAAGGACAAGATGGAGGACTATAACGCTGCGGCCTATGAGTTCTCACAACTACTCGAGCGATACCCCGACAACACCTATCGCCTCGATGTGTTCTATAACATGTACATGATGTACATGCGCAATGGGCAAGTGGCCGATGCCGACCCCTACCGCGACAGCATCCTCGTCAACTTCGCCGAGTCCAAGTACGGTATGGCGATGCAGGATCCCAATTACATAGAGAACCTCAAGAACATGAGCCGTGATCAGGAGAACATGTACGAGGCTGCCTATGCCAAGTACCTGGCTAACGACCACACGGGCGTGCATGAAGCCTATGCCGAGATGATGCGCAAGTATCCGCTCTCCAAGATCATGCCCAAATTCATGTTCATCGACGCCTTGAGCTATCTCACCGAGAGAGACCACGACAAGTTCAAGGAAACCCTCAAGGACATGCTGCAGCGTTATCCGCAGACCGATATCACCCCTGTCGCGTCCGAGATTGTCAAGCAACTCAATCAAGGTCGCCGCCTCGAGGGCGGTGGCAGCAACGTGCGCGGCATGTTGTGGTCGACACGACTCAGCAACGACACCACGCCCCAGGCTCTGGAACGCACTTTCACGCCGTTTGCCGAGGATAACAACAAGCCGCAAGTCTTCATCCTGCTCTACCCGCTTGACAGCGTGAACAGCAACCTGCTCCTCTATGAGGTGGCTCGCCACAACTTCAACGCGTTCAAGGTCAAGGATTATGACATTGAGCAGATGAACTTCGGTGACCTGGGCCTGCTGGTAGTCAAGGGACTGGACAACTTCAAGGAGGCCAGCAACTACCGCACGCTCTTTGAGCAGGACCAGACCATCAACGTTCCTCGTCAAGTGCATTATGTCATCATCAGCGTTGACAATTTCAACCTGCTGTTGAACGAGGGACGTACATTTGCCGACTACTTCAACTACCTCGAGGAGAAGAACGACAAGGAACACAGCGACCTCGAGAAGAAAGAACTCGACGCTGCCGAAGCCAAGGCACAAGCCGAGGCCGACGCTCGTGCTGCCGCAGCACGCGAGGAGGCTAGACTTGAGCGTGAGCAAATGGAGCGTGAGGCCGCTGAACTCGCCAAGAAAGATGCCGAGGCCAGGGCTATCGAGGAGGCCGAGGAGAAGGCTCGTCTCGAGGCCGAAGCCGCCGAGCAAGCACGCCTCGAGGCCGAGGAGAAAGCTCGCCAGGAAGCCCAGCAAAAACAGCAGATCCAGGCCAGCGACTACCGCAGCCGCTCAACAGTTAGCAACACTACCCAGACAACCCTCAGCGACAAGGAGCGCAAAGCTCAGGAACGTGCCGAGGAAGAGCACCTCAAGCAACTGGAGCGCGAAGCCAAGGCTCGTGAGAAAGCCGAGAAGAAGCGTCAAAAGGAAATCGACGACAGCATCAAGAAGGTGCAGAAACACGAGCGCAAACTGGCCCGTATCGCCGAGATAGCCGAACAAGACTCCATCGAGCAAGCCGAGAGGGAGAAGGAGAAAGAACGCGACTTCCGCTACAAGTGGCGTGAAGACTCGGCCAAGGCTGCCTATAAGGCTGCCGAGCAGGCCAAGAAGGATGCCAAGAAGGCCAAGGAACAGGCCCGCAAGGATAGGATCAAAGAGCGCAAGCAGCAAGCTAAGGAGCGCGAGAAAGAGCGCAAGGAGAGGGCCAAAGAGCGTGAACGCGAACGCAAGGAGAAAGCCAAGCAGCGTAAGGAAGAGGCTAAGGCTAAAGCCCAGGAACGAAAGGAGAGGGCTAGAGAGCGTGAGCAGGAACGCCAGCAGAAGGCCAAAGACCGTGAGCAGCAGCGCAAGGACAAAGCCAATGAACGCAAAGCAGGGCAAAAGGCCAACTCCAGCTCAAAGTCAGACAAGTCGGACAAGTCGGATAAGTCAGACAAGTCGAACAAGCCTGGCAAACCAAATGACAAACCAGCTGGCAAGCCAGACTAAACGAACTAGAATAACTAACAGCATAACAATAAAACAAACCGCATGAGCAAAGAAAGAATATTGTGGGCCGACGATGAGATCGACCTGTTGAAGCCGCACATCCTGTTCCTGCAAAACAAGGGATATGACGTGGAGACCGTCACCAACGGGCGCGATGCAATCGACGCATTGACCAATCAGATTTTCAACCTCATCATCCTTGACGAGAACATGCCGGGCATCAGTGGCCTCGAGGCCTTGCAGCGCATCAAGATCATGCAGCCCAATGTCCCCGTCATCATGATTACCAAGAGCGAGGAGGAAAACATCATGAACCAAGCCATCGGCAGCGAGATCGCCGATTACCTCATCAAACCGGTCAACCCCATGCAAATCCTGCTGTCAATCAAGAAAAACCTGCACAGCGAGGCACTCATTGCCGAGAAAGTGACAGGCGACTACCAGCAGGAGTTCATGCGCATCGGCCAGATGATCAATTCGGCTCAGACGATCGACGACTGGTATGATCTCTACTCGACGCTCGTGCGTTGGGAGCTCACCTTGTCAAACACCGACACCAATATGGACGAGATGCTACGCATGCAGAAGGTCGAGGCCAACAGCGCCTTCGCCAAGTTTGTCAAGCGCAACTATGAGGACTGGCTCACCAAGCCTGAGCACCCCCTGCGCAGCAATGAACTATTCAAGACCAAGGTGTTGCCGCTGCTCGACAAGGGCGAGAAGGTGTGCTTTGTCGTCATCGACAACTTCCGCCTGGACCAGTGGCGCACGGTAAGCCCGTTGCTCACCGATTACTTCAATGTCGAGAGCGAGGAGTTATACACCACCATCCTGCCCACGGCGACCCAGTATGCCCGCAACGCCATCTTCTCGGGATTGATGCCCATGGACATCGAGCAGATGTTCCCCGACCTGTGGGTGGACGAGGAGAGCGAGGAGGGCAAGAACCTCAACGAGGCACCCCTCATCCAGACCTTGCTCGACCGCTATCGTCGCAAGGTGCATTTCTCTTACAACAAGATGAACGACAGTGCCGCTGGCGAGAAATTGATGCAGAACTTCGGCATGTTCAAGAACTATGAGCTCAATGTGTTGGTATTCAACTTTGTGGACATGCTCTCGCACGCCCGCACCGAGTCCAAGATGATTCGTGAGCTGGCCAACACCGACGAGGCCTACCGCTCGCTCACCGAGTCCTGGTTCAAGAACTCTAACGTGCTCGAGATCTTCAAACTCATGGCCGATAATGGCTACAAGGTGGTATTGACGACCGACCACGGCACCATCAAGGTGGATCGCCCCATCAATGTCATCGGCGACAAGAACATCAACACCAACCTGCGTTACAAGGTGGGCAAGAGCCTCACCTACAATCCCAAGCAGGTCTATGAGATCAAGCAACCTAAGCGCGTGGGTCTGCCCGCTCCCAACATCTCGAGCACCTACATCTTTGCGATGAACCGCGACTTCTTTGCCTATCCCAATAACTACAACTACTACGTCTCCTACTACAACGACACGTTCCAGCACGGCGGCATCTCCATGGAAGAGATGCTCGTGCCCATCGTGACGCTGTCACCCAAGTGATTCAAGGTTGAAGGTTAGAGGTTAAAGATTATATCAACACACTATAAATCTACACTGTAATGAACGAAAACAAAGTAATTGAAATACCTATTCCCAATCTGGAGGCCCTGGAAGAGGCTGCCTACAAGTTCATGACCGAGATGGGCGACCTGACGGTCTATGCCTTCTATGGCGAGATGGGCGCAGGCAAGACCACATTCATCAATGCCCTGTGCAAGCAGCTGGGTGTGGAAAACGACATGACCAACTCACCGTCGTTTGCCATCATCAACGAGTACCGCAGCGACACCACGGCCGAGTTGATTTACCACTTCGACTGCTACCGCCTGGAGAAGGAGGAAGAAGCGGTTGACCTGGGCGCCGAGGACTACTTCGACAGCGGTGCGCTGTGCTTTATCGAGTGGCCCGAGCGCATCGACGGACTGCTGCCCGACGACACCGTGCGCGTCGATATCACGGTCAATGACGATGACAGCCGCACCCTCAAGATGACATTCCCCACCGTCTGACCATGCCACATTACATCAAGGTCAGCCAGACGGCGAGCACCAACACCTACCTGTCCCGCTTGGCAGCGACGCTGCCGGGCGGTACAGTCATTTACACGCCTAGCCAGACGGCTGGCCGTGGCCAGAAAGGCAACTCCTGGGAGAGCGAGGACGGCAAGAACCTCACCTTCTCATTGTTGCTCAAGTTCCCGCCCGTCAAGGCGCGCGACCAGTTTTACCTGAGCGAGGCGGCTTCACTTGCCGTGGTCGATGCACTGACCGCCCAGGCGGGCGAGGGTTTCGCGGTCAAGTGGCCCAACGACGTCTATTGGCAAGACAAGAAGGTGTGCGGCATGCTCATCGAGAACTCACTCAACGGTACTGACATCGCCACAAGCATCATCGGCATCGGCATCAACGTCAACCAGGAGCATTTCGTCAGCGACGCGCCCAACCCCGTGTCACTCATCAACATCACTAGCCACGAGCACGACTTGGAAGCATTACTCAAGCAAGTGTGCTCCAGCATCGAGCAAGTGGTGAACTCGCTGAGTGATGATACCGCCCGTCAGGACCTGCACCGCCGCTACATGGAGGCCCTGTACCGCAACGACGGCGCCATGCACCCCTTTGAGGACGCCAGCGGGCACCGCTTCATGGCCACCATCGCCGGCATCGCCCCCGACGGCATCCTCACCCTGCGCCACGAGGACGGCACCACCCACGACTACCTGTTCAAGGAAGTCAAGCACATCATCTCAGGCATAAGCCTTTAGAAGTTAGGAGTGAGAAGTTAGAAGTTAGCGAATGCCATTCGTTCAATTCGCGTAATTCGTAGTTTAAAATTTTATAAAAATGAAGATTGTCGTTTACTGCAGTTCACAAGAGGGGCTAGACGAGAAATATCGGCTCTTGGCCCGCGACCTGGGCACATGGATTGGCCAGCAGGGCCACACCCTCCTTTATGGCGGCTCCAATGCAGGATTGATGCACATTACCGCGGTAGCCGTCAACGAGGCGGGCGGCCACATCATGGGTGTCATTCCCGAGATGTTCAGGCATCGCATCGACCCCGTGTGCGACGAGGTGGTCTATACCGCCAATTTGGGCGACCGCAAGCAATACATGATTGAGCACGGCGACGTATTTGTCGTCATGCCCGGCGGCATCGGCACCCTCGACGAGTGGATGTCCACCCTCGCCGTCATGACCATCGGCAACGACGACCCCCGCCCCATCGTCGTCGCCAACATTGATGGCCTCTACGACGCCACCATCCAGCAACTCGCCGACATGACCCACACTCCATTCGCCCGCGGCAAGAACCTCGCTCGCACCCTCGCCGCCCGCACCACGACAGAACTCCTCTCCACCCTTGTCACCCTAACCTCAAGCTAAGCCACTAAGGCGCAATGGTCTATGATTGGCCTGACGGTCAAAAAATCAAACGCCCATCAGAAAAGTCAAACAGGAAGCAGCACCCAACAATCGTTAACTAAATGTTAAAATAACAGGAGTGGATGGTTTTATATAAAATAATTATACCTTTGTAACCTAAATACACTATTCTATTACTCTAATACGGAAAATCTATGAAACGAATCTTTTTTATGCTGGCATTGCTGGCGATGATGACACTGATGGGATGCAAGGATAGCAATGACGAGCCCGATCCCAACAAGCAGCCTCGCATCTACGTGGCAATAATCGACGACTATTATAATAGCTATGTGTATGACATCGAGGGGAACACCATCTATGAATGCCCTCAGTACTCCCAAATCATCAAGCTAGCCAGTGAGGGCAAGAACTGGTATGCCGTCAGATCAAGGCATGTTGATAATAATACCGTGCTATATGAAGTGTTGAAAAACGGTACGGTACAGTTCCAGATACCCTACAAAGCCGAGGGCATGTGTGTCGAGAACGGTGATGTCTATACGTACCAGTATGGTGATAATGATGAATACATCTTTATTTATAAGAACGACCAACTGCTCTATAAATATGATACTTACGACTGCGATTTCTTGTATAATTCATTTGACGTGGTGGATGGACATCTTGTAGCAGGCATTCCTGGTGCATGGAGTTCTCCCTCCTATTGGATAGACGGCAATAAACTGACGTTAGACATAGATCCTTACTTCAATAGTGTGAAACTGGAAGGCTATGCAAGAGAGGGGACTGACAATCTGATTGTCTTTAGTGATGATGACGACGAAAGCATTTGGTACCAATTCAAAGGGCAGTCCCATCATCTCCCTTCTGCCTACATTGTGAGCCAAGCGAAGATTGTGGACGGCGATTCTTACATTCTGGCATTAAATAGGGATTTGGACCAGGCTTTGCTGTACATGAATGGATATAAATACACCCTCAATACACCCCTTAAGGACGGCGACGAGTATCAATGGTGGCGTGGGATGATGAGGCGTTATGGCAACGATGTGTATGTACTCACAAATACCTGGGGTAAACATTCTCAAATCTACAAGCGCAATGAGCCCATCGACATGAGCGCACACATTGAGTTGAGATATGTAGCTGGTAATGATGCGCATGAAATGCCCTTGAGCGACATCGACATTGTCGACTTTATCGTCTTGCCTCCCAAATAGTGATTATCACTTGTTTTTGCAACAAAAAACAACCATTTCATCGTAATATTCATGAAACAAATCATCATCATTCTGGCATTGTGCCTGTTGGGCGGTACGGCTGTGCAAGCCCAAACTGAGACGCAAAACAAGAAAGAGAAACAAGAGGTGGTGAAATTGAAAAACGGTCACCGCGTGAGGGGCAAGATCGTGACCTATGCTCCACTGGACTCGCTGGTCATCCAGGAGGAAGACGGCACGCTGCAGACCATCTACTGGAACAACATCAAGCAGATTACTAAAGAAGACTGGCAGCCTCAACAGGCGATGGGCAGCGACTTCACCCCCGGCAAAGGGCCGCAGAAAGGCTACCGCGGTTTCGTTGACCTGGAGTACTATAAATCCATCGACGCCATTTCACAGGACCACTTCGGCTTCAGCACCACTCATGGCTACCAATTCAAGCCGTGGCTGTTCATCGGTGCTGGCGTGGGCATGAAAATCAGTCACAACAAACATTCTAAGGAGAATTTTGGGAAAAAAGTTGATTTTTACATGTTTCCCGTGTTTGGTGACATACGCTTCGACCTGTTAAAGGGCAAATTTTCACCCTATCTGGATTGCCGCTTGGGTTACACCCTCGGCAATAAAGCCTACGGTATCATGTTCAACCCCTCGCTGGGCTGTCGAGTAGGACTGACTGACGTATTGGCAATCAATGCCTCGTTGGGGTACAGCTTGCAGAGTACCGATATCGTTGCATTAAATCAAAGGGAAACCGCCATCTGGCACCATGCGGGCGGCAACTGGCAGAACAATCCCTACCACTGCCTCTCCATCAAACTCGGCATCGAGTTCTAAAAAGCACGAGTTTGCATACAAATCAACTACTCCAGATTGATGGATAACACCCTCCGGGTGGCCTTTAAGTAACCTTTAATCAGCGAGCAAAGCGGGCCACAAATTCATCGAGGTCAGTAACGTGGAGTTTCTTGGCAATCTGCATTTTCTTGTTATAGACTGTGCCGATGTTCTTGTAATCCATGCACACCATGATCACCGTGCGCGAGAAACCGCAGCAATAGAGCGCCAGCAGATTCAGCTCGCTCTCGTTGAGCGTGCCGCCAGCCTCCTCTTGCGCCTTGACAAGCACGTTATCGTGCAGCTCGTTTACCAACACCTGCAGATGGGACCAGTAGCTGCTGTCGTCGCCCATGCCAGGCACGGTCATCATTTCCCTGAATTTTGCGGCAAACTTATCACCGTCATATTGGTAGGACCACGCCATCAGTTGATGCACAGCGTCAATCTGCTGATTGATGATGGCGCGCAGTTCATCGCTCTGGGCTTTCTGGCTCTCATCGTTCAGTTCCCTGGCGTCAAGCCGAGCCTGCATCTGTTCCAGGCTTGCCAGCGAGCCGTTTAGGTCGGCCTTGAGCAGCTCTACCTCGTTTTGCCTCATCTTCAGCTGGTTCTTGTACCGCCACACGAGGAAAGTCAGCGCCAGCAGCCCCAGCGCCAGCAACGCTGCCAGCAGCAAGGCCTCTTTCAGGCGGGACTCATTTTCCATCTGTTTCAGCACCGCCAGCTGGTGGTCATACTTCTTCTCCACTTCCAGTAGCCGATGGTTTAGGCCATTGATGGTCAACGAGTCGGCTATGGCGTGAGCCATTTGCATGTAGTCTTTAGACTTCGCGTCATTTTTCCTATACTGGTGCTCCAGATCGGACATCAGCTCAAAGTAAACGATACTGTCCCTGGCGCTCGTGGCGCGGGGTGCCCTGTTCAGGTAGTAAACCGCCGAGTCGGGGAGCCCCAGGTTCAAGTAGGACGTTGCGAGCCGGTAATGGGCACGCGGATGGTCGATGATGGCGGGATCGGCTGCAACGGCTTGCAGCGCATATTTCTTGCTCTTCACATAGTTCTGCTCGCGCAGCAAGTAGTATTCCGAGAGGAGGTATCGATTGGCAAAGGCGTGGTATTGGTCGCCTAGTTCTTGGGCTAGGGCGATAGCGTCCTTCATGCAAATCACCGCCGAATCATGCTTCTCTTCAATATTGCGGTAAATGCCGCCAATGCTCGTTAGGCACACCAGCTCATAATGCTTGTCGCCAAGAGCCCTGTAGAGGGGTAGCGCCTCGTGATACTTCTCAAGGGCGATGGTGCTTGAGCCGATGACCTGTTCCTGATACAACACCCCTAACCTCAATTTGGCATAGGCGATCATCGAGCTGTCGGTGCTGGGCGGCAGCTGTTCAGCCTGATGGTAGCTCTCGACCGCCTGCTCAAGCTGACCTATGTCCTCGTTGACGCAGCCCTGGGCGACAAGCGCCTTCAGGTACTTCAAGTCATCTCCCTTATTCCTGTAATAGCAGACAGCCTCGTTAATCGCCGAGTCGCTGGTGCAGGGGACGTAGTTCTTGTACATCGCCATTGACAACAACACGGTATGATAGGCCCGCTCCTGCTTGCTCAATTGGTCGGTTTTCATCTGCAGCAACAGGGGCAAGGCCTCTTTCTCATGCTGGTGATAGACCATCGAGTCGATGCGGGCAAGCTCACTCATCGTGGCGCTGTCGTGGTGGCAGCCGCCCATCACAAGGGCAATGAGCGCAGCAAGCGGAATGAAGAAATTTCTAACGTTTATCATTTGATAGAACTGTTTGTGTTTAGATTTCCAGGCTTTCATTGCCAAAACGGTGAAAACCTAACGCAAAAATAACACTTTCCCACCTAATTCTCACGACGATGATAGGAAAATGAGATTTTAATTTTTTAGATGGTTGATTTCCAGATGTTTACAATTTCAAAAATGAGATTGGAATGAGGGGCTTTTTTGACAAATTAGTTATAACTTTGCAAGTGAACTCAAGTGAGATTATTATTAACTAAAAACCAAATATCACTATGAACACGACAAAAAAACTACTAACCACACTGCTGCTGGCGTTAATGACCGCCAACATAGCCTTGGCCTATGACTACTTCGAGGTTGACGGCATTTACTACCTTAGCAATGGATCAGAAGCCATTGTAAGTCCCCGTTCACTTAACGCCATAAACCCTAGTCATTATTATGGTGATATCGTCATTCCTGAGACCGTCACTAATAATGGTGTTACCTACACTGTCACAACCATTGGCGATAAGGCTTTCTATCAGTGCAGTAATCTGACCAGCATACATCTCCCAAAAACAATAAAATGGTTTGAGGGCCAACACTGTTTTGCTGGTTGTGGCAACCTTTCAGTTGTGGAGATTGAAAGCCTTGAATCATGGTGCAGCATTGATTTTGAAATTACCGGTGGATATGGTTACAGTCACAGCAATCCATTGAGTTATGCCCATAATCTGTACATCAACGGCGAACCATTGACCGAATTGGTGATCCCCGATGGTGTCACCAGGATTGGAAAATCGGCATTTTGCCGTCTATCTTCTTTAACTCGCCTGGAGATTCCCACCAGTGTCACCTCAATAGGCGATGAGGCGTTTGCCGAATGTGGAAGCATTGACCGTTTGGACATACCCGATTTGGAGTCTTGGTTGAAAATGGATATCCAAGGGAAAGGATCCAATCCTATGAGCTGTTCCAGCAAGATTTATCTCAATGGTACAAAGATGCCCAGCGAATTGGTGATCCCTGAAACGACAACAAAGATTCCGGCCAATGTATTCAATGGTTGCCACACCATCACAAGCGTGAGCATCCCGTCGAGTGTCGAAACGATAGGCACAAATGCCTTCGCAAGTTGTGACAGCCTGAAGATGGTCGATATTCAAGACATTGCTGCTTGGTGCAATATCGTTTTTGAAAATGAAGGCGCTAATCCTATAAGCAACGCAACAGAACCGTATGGTTGGTGGGGTTTGAAGGAATTTACATTACAAGTTAACGGCACCCCTATCACGGAGCTGGTTATTCCCGAGGGTGTGACGTCGATAGGTGCCTATGCTTTCGATGGGGCGAGGCTTGAGCATGTCACATTTCCGAACACTTTAGTCTCAATCGGTAATCATGCATTTCCATATAACTATTTTGACGAAGTTATTTTGCCTGAAAGTTTGAAATCATTGGGCGAATGCGCTTTCCCGGAATGCAGATATCTAGAAAGGGTGCAGATTAATGATGGGTTAGAGGTAATACCCACGTGCGCATTTGATGAATGTGGTAATTTGTCTGATGTCTCTATGCCCTCGTCTGTAAAAAAAATTGAGCTACAAGCGTTTTATTCTTGTCGGAATCTAACTACGATGCCCATGACAGATTCTTTACAGACGATAGGGTACTCAGCTTTTGCTGGCTCGGGCATAGAAACTCTGAAAACAGGAAAATCGTTGACTTCTATTGGAGAACATGCTTTTTCCTTTTGCCATAATTTAACAAGAGTAGAAATCAGTGATCCAGTAACGGCCTTGGGGCAATTGGCATTTTATTTTAATGATTCTTTACAGAAAGCGGTCATTGGCAATGGGGTTCATAAGATTCCTAAAAGGTTATTTTCACAATGTTTAAATTTGGCAAGCGTAACGCTTGGTAACGCTGTCGATACACTTGAAGAGTATTGTTTCGAATACTGCGAGAAAATAGATACAATTGTCTGCATGGCCGCAGTTCCTCCGGTGATGAACGGGGCCGAGGACTCATTCTTCTCACCTGTGATATTCCAAAACGCAACTCTTTACGTTCCTTTTGGCTCAGTAGAAGCTTACAAGACGGCCAATGTCTGGAAGAATTTCCAAAAGATTGTAGCTGTGAACGATGAGAACGGCGGCGATTACGAGTACGTCCCCTTCGTTCGCGAGGGCGTCAAGTGGGTATATTACTACGACAACCCGTTTAATGTCGAGGTATTAGGTATGGCAGACGGTATCCAATACTATAGTTTTGAACTGAAGGGAGACACAGTGATAGATGGGAAGAGCTATAAACCTGTCCAACTCTCCTATTTGACTTCAACTGGTGAGGAAACCACACAGGACTTCGTGCCAGCATACCTGCGTGAGGAAGACAAAAAGGTATATGCCATCCTACCTGAAGGCAGGTGGTACCCGCAATGCCCTGTCGGACTCGGTTTAGTTGTCAGCAGTAATCCAAATTATTCGGTTGCTGCCGACGAGTTCGTTCTCTATGATTTTAATGATCCAACGAGCCTATATGAAGAATATGAAGGCTTTTTCCCTGATTATACTTACACTGACACTATTGCAGTCGGTACGAATCATCTGTGCAAACGCCACCACTATGTACGGGATTATGGCCCACAAAACGAGATGTTGATTATCGAGGGTTATGGTTATGTGAGCGGTTACGGAATGCCATTGTACTATTTCCCCACCCTTATCACAGGTATGCAGGTATTTTATCACTTGAGCCATGTGATTGAGAACGGCAAGATCATTTACAAGGGAACCCATTACATCCCTGGTGATGTGAATGGCGACGGTGAGGTCACTATTGCCGATGCCAATAGCGTGATTGATGTCGTCATCATGGGCGGCAACGCTGGCCATACCCGTGCACCCGCCGCCGACATGAACGACGATGGCGAAGTCACTATCACCGACTTGAACATCGTCCTCGACTTGATCATAAATGGTAATTAAAACTTCAAGAACAATGAAAAAGACTTTATTATTATCAGTTTTGGCGCTGCTGGGCATGTCTCAGGCAGTGGCCTTAGAGTACGAGTACGTCCCCTTCGTTCGCGAGGGCGTAATATGGGTGTATCGCTATGATAACCCATTAAGTAGCATCATGGATCCCGATTTTGAAATAGGCAGACACTATTTCAAACTCGAGCTGAAAGGTGACACCGTCATCAACGGCAAAGTCTATAAGGCGATGCACAAGTATTCGGGTGCCTCGATCAACTGGGAGAATGACACGGTGCCCGTCTATTTAAGGGAAGAGGATAAGATCGTCTATGGCATCATCCCCGACGGCAGAAGGTTTTTTGATTGTCCTGTAGGGGTAGTTTCAGACAATAAAGATTATTGTTATGACGGTCAGGAGTTCGTGCTATATGATTTTGCTGACCCAATCACCTATTGGACCAATCTACTTCATATACCCGCTAATCGTCCCCCGCGTTACTACGAATTTTTAGGCGTCGATACCATTCCATTAGGCAACAGGCTGGTCAGGAGGTATGTATGGATGTATCCAACTGTCATAAGCGTAGAAGGCGTTGGAGGCGATCTGAATACTGATCAGGGATATACATTATATCCGTCATATTCAACATATCCGACAAGCGTCCCATGTTCAAAAATTTATTTCTCATTCAGTCACGTCATCGAGGATGGGAGAATCGTATACAAAGGGCATCGTTTCGTGCCTGAAGATTTCCCCGATTCCGATTCTGACAATCAGACCGCAATTGATGAGCTGGCTGCCGACAAGGTACGTCAGTCCGATGGCAACTACTACAACCTGATGGGTCAGCCCATGGGCAAGCAGCTGCCGACGACGCCAGGCATCTACATCCACCACGGCAAGAAAATTTGTGTCAAGTAACAGATTGAAAAAACATATTCAGCAACGTGGGCATGGAACGACAAACCTCCATCGCCCACGTTATAACCCACCCAAAGCGATAGAAAAACGGGCCAGTGGTGAGCGGCGGCGTGAGCCGCTGTGGAGGAAGGCCCCCACATTGTATTTCTTCTTCGCCCGAAGAAGTAAAAGGATGATTTGCACAAACAGTGCCCTTTAGGAATAGAATAAAATTCATCACGACCTGACGCTGCCCGCCATCATCACCTCCATCGGCGGGCAGCATTTTTTTAAACTAACAGTTCCAGTAGTTATTAATGAACGCGGATGCCATCAGAAAAACTCAGACTGTTCAGTTGTTTTCTAAAAAGAGCGCGGACGTCAAATATAATCCTTAGCGTCTTAGCGCCTTTGGCGTGGGGTCAATGTGCGGATGCCAACAGCGTGATTGATGTTGTCATCATGGGCGGCAACGCTGGCCATACCCGTGCTCCCGCTGCCGACATGGACGGCAACGGAGAGGTTAATGTCACCGACTTGAACATCGTCCTCGACTTGATCATAAAAGGTAATTAAAATAGCACATCATCATGAGCGCATCGAGGGGGTCACAAGCCCCCTCGCGTTGTCTATAATACTCGGCATGGCAGAAATATCTCCTTTTTTACCTGCTAAACGAGAGACAAAAATCCTCAAAAATGCAGATTGAGCCAAAAATATTTACTATCTTTGTTGCAATTACATCAATCATTACTTTAAAACAATAAGATTATGAAAAGGACTGGATTTGTATTGCTGATAATGGCATTGTTGTGTTGCATGCCCGCACAGGCCCAACTTGGTGGTCTTATCAATAAGGGCAAGAAGGCCGTCGATAAGGCTAAGGAGGCCAAGGAGAAAGTGGACGAGGAAATCAAGAAGGCCAATGGGGACGTTGACTTCTACTATATGGACGCTCACAGGGGTTTTTACCGCGCGAGGACCAAACAGATCGTGTTTGACGACCTTCACAAGGAGGGAAAGCGTTCTGGCAAGAATGTCGTCTATACCATCGAGAAAAACGGCGATGTGACCTTTGATGACGGCCGTAAGGTCGGTGAGGTGCTCGACGGAGGCATCGTCAACTGCCATGCCACAGCCCCCTACCTCACCCTGGCTGCCAACGGTGATGTGATGATGGATGGCGAGGCCATCGGACACATCGGCGATGACGGCAATGTGACACTAGAGGGCATGTCGATAGGTAAGGCCCAGGGCATCGACAAGCAGGTGGCCGCCTACATCTACTTCGGTATCCTGTTTGACAAACAAGGCATTGCCACCGCCAGAGCAAAAATCATAGAGGAGAAACAACGCCTCGAACAAGAGAGAAAACAGGCCGAGGAAACCAGGTTAAAGGCCGCACAGGAGGCAGAGGCAAAACGCAAGGCCGAAAGCGCCAATCAACCGAAGAGCAGCAATCAGGCCAGCGGCAAGAAGTCTAACAGCTCAACCAAGAAAGTACAGGAATGGACCATTGAGAAGAACGGCAGCCGAGGCTATGTGGATGCTAACGGAGTGGTCTATAACAGTTCACACAAGAAGATCGGACAACTGCCCAAAGGCAGCGGTGACATCAAGGACGGATCGGGCAGCACCATCGGCCGCATCAGCGGCGGTGACATCTACGTCCGTGGCAACAAGGTGTGCACGGTGACCAGCGGCGGTTCCATCTCTGTTCCCGGCTCTAACGCCACCGTGGCCGAGGTACACGCCGGAGGACGCATTGACATGAAGCAGAACTCAAAGACGCTCGGCTACTGTGATGCCCGCCCCTATGAATGGGCGGTTGCCATCATCTTCTGCGACATCTTCAGGTTCTAGACTGAGCAAGAGATAGCATCAAACTGCGCCAAAACGACATGTTTTTATCGTTTTGGCGCGGTTCTCTTGGTGAGACCATGGTAAATGATGGTATGGCATGGATTTTGCATGAGGATATAACATAATAGACATTTGTGCGTTTAGATAAAAAAGAAACCAAATAACATGACAAAATGATCAGTAAAGTTTATACCCGTACCGGCGATGCCGGACAGACGTCGCTCGTGAGCGGCACGCGCGTTGACAAGGACGACGTGCGCGTCGAGGCTTACGGCACAGTTGATGAATTGAACTCTAACCTGGGTGTGCTGCTACACAGCACTAAACTGGATAATCCCGAGGTCATCGCCATTGTCCGCAAAGCCCAGAACAAACTGTTTAACATCGGCGGCTATCTCGCCAACGACAAGGCCGACAAACTCTATGGCGTGACCCAGGAGGACGTGGCAGAACTCGAGGGCATGATGGACCAGATGAACGAGACAATACCGCCAGCACAAGGCTTCGTCCTGCCTGGTGGCACACGCCTCTCGGCCCAAGCCGACCGCTGCCGCACCATCACCCGACGTGCCGAGCGCCGCGTAGTGACGCTCGCTAAGGTCGCATCGATTGACCCGCTCGTGCTTGAATATCTGAACCGATTGAGCGATTTCTTCTTTGTTTTTGCAAGATTTAACAACATTCAGAACCAAGTCGAGGAAATTTATTGGGATAAGAATGCTTAGTATTGAAAAATAGTATTACTTTTTCATAATTTAGGCTGCGCCTAGGCATAAAAAATGAAAAAAATCGTTTTTCATTTTGCTATGCGCTCGACTTGCACTAAATTTGCGCAATTTTTAAGAACAGGAAAATTTCATAAAAAAGCACAACTAGAAAAAACTATGTATTGGACACTTGAATTGGCAACCAAACTCGAGGATGCTCCATGGCCCGCTACCAAGGCCGAGCTCATCGACTATGCCGTGCGCAGTGGCGCACCTCTCGAAGTGATAGAGAACCTGCAGGAAATTGAGGACGAAGGCGATACCTATGAGTCCATCGAGGACATCTGGCCCGACTATCCGACCAACGATGACGACTTCTTCTTTGACCCTGACGAGTATTAACATTACGAGAGAAACAATGAATCATAATGGCAACCCTGGACTCCATTCCACGGTTGCCTTGCTTTTTGCACTACGGCACGGTTTTTGCAGTAAAACATTCAATAAGAACAACCGAGAATAACCCGATTATGATCTACACCTGTCCCAAATGCGGCAAGAAGATGGACTTGAGCACCGAGGTGCTCATCAACAGTGACTACAAGGTGGTCTGCCCGCAGTGCCTGTGCCAACTGCAGATTGTCGGCGACTATGCCTATATCCCCAGCGAGACGCTTGACCTTAATGACACGGCCGAGCGGTCACGCACCATCAACTGTCCCCACTGCGGCCATGAGGCCAGCACGGGCGCCCACTTTTGCCCCAACTGCGGCAAGAGTTTTGACACCCCTGCTACTCCGACAGGTGCCGTGGATATTGCTCCCGAAGAGGTCACCGTTTTGCCGCCACCACTGCCAGGCAGTGACCCGCTCTACCAGGATGCCTTGCAGTTCCTGGCCCATTGCCATGCCATCACGCCCATGATGCTGCGCGATCACTTCCGCATCAGCGATGAGCGCGCGGCAGAACTCATCCGCCAGCTCGAGGAGGGTGGAGCCATCGGGCCTTACAATAACGGCGGGCCTCGACAAATTCTCATACCCCATACCCGATTATACGACAGGCCCTCATACCAGGAACCATCCCAACCAGGCCAAACTCCTCATCAAAACCGTCCTCAACGTGGCGGTATTGGCTGTTTCAATTGGTTTATAATCATCACTTTCATCATCATACTCACCCGGGCCTGCACGGGTTAAAAATCTGAAAAGTAAGAAAAATAGCGGCGATTTCGGTGGAAAAGTGTTAATTTTGCGTTCTCAATCCAGTTGAAACGACAAAGATGGCACAGGACCCGCTGAACACGCCGATGATGAAGCAGTTCGTCGAGATGAAATCCAAGCATCCCGACGCTATTTTGCTGTTCCGCGTGGGCGACTTCTATGAGACCTACATGCAAGACGCCATCACTGCCAGCGAGATTCTGGGCATTACCCTGACCCGACGCAGCAATGGTGCTGCCGCTGCGACCGAGATGGCGGGCTTCCCCCATCACGCGCTCGACACCTATTTGCCCAAGCTGGTGCGTGCCGGCAAGCGTGTCGCCATCTGCGACCAGCTGGAAGATCCCAAACTCACCAAGAAACTAGTCAAGCGCGGCATCACCGAGCTGGTGACGCCGGGTGTGGTCGTGGGCGGCACGATGCTCGACCGCAAGGAGAACAACTTCCTAGCGGCGGTCCACTTCGGCAAGAAGGCCATCGGCGTGTCGTTCCTCGACATCAGCACGGGAGAGTTCCTCACCGCCGAGGGCAACGAGGAGTATGTCGATAAACTGCTGGTCAACTTCTCGCCCAAGGAGGTGCTCATCGAGCGCAGCAACCGTCAGCGCTTTGCCGCCACTTTCTCATCACGTTACCTGACGTTTGAACTCGAGGACTGGGTTTTTACCCTTGAGTCGGCCAACGACAGGCTGTTGAAGCACTTTGAGACCCGCAGCCTCAAGGGCTTCGGCATCTCGAGCATGGACAATGCCATCATCGCCAGCGGGGCCATCCTCCACTACCTCGACATCACCCAGCACACCCAAATCGGGCACATCACCACCCTGTCGCGCATCGAGGCCGAGCGTTATGTACGCCTCGACAAGTTTACCATCCGCAATTTGGAGCTTGTGGCACCCATGAGCGACGACGGTACATCATTGCTCGACATCATCGACCGCACCATCTCGCCGATGGGCGGACGCATGATGCGCCGATGGGTGCTGTTCCCACTGCTCGACACCAAGGCCATCAACCGCCGCCTTGACGTGGTGGAGCACTTCATGCGCGACCCCGACGGGCGCGACCTCATCAAGCAACGTCTGGAACTCATTGGTGACCTCGAACGCCTCACCAGCAAGGCCGCCGTGGGACGCATCACACCCCGCGAGCTGGTACAGCTCAAGAGCGCGTTACAGGCCATCGAGCCCATCAAGCAATACTGCCAGCAGTCATCATGCGACGTGCTGAACAGCCTGGGCGAGCAGTTGAACCCGTGCGCCCTGATACGCGACCGCATTGACCGCGAGATCAACCCTGACGCCCCCAACCAAACCAACCGCGGCAACATCATCTGCCGTGGCGTGGACGCGCAACTCGACGAGTTGCGCGACATCTCGAGCAGCGGCAAGGACTACCTGGTGGCCATGCAGCGCACGCTGAGCGACACCACCGGCATCCCTAGCCTCAAAATTGCTTATAACAACGTGTTTGGCTACTATATCGAGGTGCGCAACACCCACAAGGACAAAGTGCCCGAGGAGTGGATACGCAAGCAGACGCTGGTCAACGCCGAGCGCTACGTGACCCAGGAACTCAAGGAATATGAGGAGAAAATCCTGGGTGCCGAGGAGAAGATTCTCATCATCGAGGGCCGCCTGTTCAACGAACTGGTAACCGCCGTGACCGAGTATATCCCTGCCATCCAGAATGACAGTGCCATCATCGCCCAGCTCGACTGCCTCAACGCCCTCACGCGCGTGGCGATGGATAACCGCTACAACCGCCCCGTGCTGGACGACAGCCTCGACATCGACATCGCCATGGGCCGCCATCCTGTCATCGAGTGCCAGTTGCCTCCTGGCGAGACCTATGTGCCTAACAACATCCGCCTGAGCAACGACGACCAGCAGATCATGATCATCACGGGCCCCAACATGGCCGGTAAATCAGCATTGTTGCGACAAACCGCCCTCATCACCCTCATGGCACAGATGGGCAGTTTCGTCCCTGCCGAGCAAGCACGCATCGGCGTGGTGGACAAGATTTTCACCCGTGTGGGTGCCAGCGACAACATCTCGCTGGGCGAATCCACCTTCATGGTCGAGATGACCGAGGCGGCCGCCATCCTCAACAACATGAGCCAGCGCAGCCTCATCCTTTTTGACGAGTTGGGACGTGGCACGAGCACCTATGACGGCATCTCCATCGCCTGGAGCATCGTCGAGCACATCCACGAGCACGCTGCTCACCCCAAGACCCTGTTCGCCACCCACTACCATGAGTTGAACGAGATGGAAAAATCCTTCAAGCGCATCGTGAATTACAACGTCAGCGTCAAGGAGATCAACGGCAAGGTCGTGTTTGTGCGCCAACTGGTCAAGGGCGGCAGCGAGCACAGTTTCGGTATCCATGTCGCTAAACTGGCGGGCATGCCGCCCACCATCGTAAAACGCGCCAACGAAGTGCTCAAGCAACTCGAGGCCAATAGCCAGGGCGGCAGTGCCATCACCAAGGATCTTGGCGACGTCGCCACCCATCGCTCAGGCTACCAGTTATCGATTTTCCAGCTCGATGACCCTGTGCTGAGCCAAATACGCGACGAGATCCTCACCATCGACATCAACAACCTCACGCCCGTCGAGGCCCTTAACAAGCTCTATGACATCAAGGGCATCCTCACTGGCAAAAAAGAACGCTAAAACCAGTCGTTAGTTCATACCTAACTAATAAATCGGTTACCATGCCGATTTACAGATTGTACTTCTTGTATTTCTTGTTTTCACTTTAGTTTACCACCGGAATTGGTAGTTTGTATTGAAATATTTTCTAATTTTGTGCCGCTTAAAACATACACATATAGTAAATATTAATATGAAGAAGATCTATTCAATTCTGATTGTGGCACTTGCCACTATGATGGGCTTCTCGGCACAAGCCGGGGCTCCTCAATGGGAGATTGTAGCAGGTATGAACGTGGCAAACCTTGATGCCAGTGGTTGCAGTTCACGCATCGGTTTCCATGCCGGTGTTCGTTCCACTTTCGGCATCCCCAGTGCAGACCATGGCTTTTATGCTAATGCCGCAGCTTTGCTATCCCTCAAGGGTTGCAAAGGTGGTGGTATCACGCTGAATCCTTATTATCTTGACATCCCTGTCCACGCTGGCTATAAATATGCCATCAATGAATCGGTAGCACTCTTTGGCGAGTTCGGTCCCTACTTCGGCATCGGTCTTTTTGGCAAGACCGACGGTGAGGACATGTTCGGTGATGATGGTTTCAAGCGTTTTGATTTCGGCTTGGGCCTGCGTGCTGGTCTGGAATTCAACCAGAAAGTGCCTGTTTCCATCGGCTACGACTTTGGTGTGCTTGATGTGGCTGACGATGTTTCCGCCAAGACCCGCAATCTGACAATCTCTGTCGGATACAAGTTCTAAAACCATATCGGTTTATTACAGTTATGAGAAGATTCATCAATTTTTTATCTTTGGTGTTTGTATCATCAATGGTATCTTTATCATTGACGGCATGTGGCAATGACGACGTGGAAGAGGATAATGCCGATGTTCGCTACGTCACGACCTATGAGGTCAAGGTAACGCCAACCACCTTGAATTACTTCACGCTGACGGGAGACATTATCAACGAGAACGGTGAAATTACCGATATTGACTTGTCACATTCGGTTCACTATATATCGCCAATTGCTACCTCAACAGTTCCTGACCATTTGCAGATCCGAGTCAATCTTGAACCTCTTCAGGGCTTAGATAAGTATTCCGGTTTTGTTGAATTAGGAATTGAAACAAAGAAGTACACGGCGATAGGTGAATATCTTGAAACGGTTTATTCCAATCGCAAGGTAATGTGCAATATCGTCGATTATCCCGTCGAAGAAATAGAATGTGGCAACTACGATTCACATTTCACCCTGGAAGCGATAAAGGATAACCAGGACCGCTTGAACTAATAGAAACTATGGTTTCAAATCTATAACTGGCAATCGCCAACAAGATAGCGAGGCAATTATCAACTCCTCCTCAATTCTCTGGGGGGGGAGTCTTTTTGTCACTACATTAGAGTCCTGAATCACATATCAATAATTTTGTCTAAAATCATTCAACAGCGCTGAACTGAATTCTTTTCCTGCTTCCTTCTCATTGAACTCCTTCAGTCGCATCACCGAGGCGCAGACGAGGAGTCTTAATGGGGACTCGGTAAAGTTTAATTATCGTAAGGGTAATTACACATTTTGCGTTACACATTTTGTTGAATTGAAAAAAGTGTTGTACTTTTGCAACTTGAAAACAATAGCAATTGAACGATGAAGAATCCATTTGTTATCAAAGCCTATGAGTCGCGAGAACTCTTTTGTGACCGCAACGACGAGTTGCAGTTGATGCTTCGCAACTGCATCAATCACACCGACATGACATTGATCTCGCAGCGCCGCATAGGGAAAACGGGGCTGATATTGAGGCTGTTTGATGAAATTGCCACTGTGCATCCCGACATCCACACCATCTATGTCGATATCTTCTCGTCACGCAACATCGATGACTTCATCAAATTGCTTGCCGAAGCGATCATGAAGGCATTCAAGCCCAAGACCACCCTGGGCGAGAAACTGATGGCATTCATCAAGACGATGAGGCCGCAACTGACGTTTGACAACATCACCGGCGAGCCCCAACTGATGATAGCCTATCAAAGTCCGCATGAGAAGGAATACACCCTAAGAGGTCTATTGGATTTCCTTGATAGTCAAGGCATTCACATCATTATCGCTATCGACGAATTCCAGCAGATTCGCGACTATCCCGAGGCAAATATGGAGGCCCTGTTGCGCACCTACATCCAGCAGACACGCAACTTGACATTCATCTATTGCGGTAGCAAGAAGCACCTGATGGCTGACATCTTTACCAACGAGAAAAAGCCATTCTACTCCAGCACCGCATTTGTATCGCTGGGGAAAATCAGTACCGAATCTTATGCGACATTCATTCGACGGCTTTTCAACGAATGCGGTCGCGAGATTGATGATGACTCCATCGCCTTTATCCTCGATTGGACGCGCAGGCACACCTACTACACGCAGCAACTGTGCCATACGATTTTTGCCAATGGAGATCAGCAAACCGACATCAGCAAGGTCAAAACCGCGTGTGAGCAACTCATGCAGCAGGGCGAGGCCGTTTACTTGCAGTACAGGCAGATGCTGACCATCAAACAATGGAACTACCTGATTGCCATTGCCAAAGAGGGCAGCGTGAGCCAAATCACAGCCGCCCAATTCCTGGGCCGCCACAAGATAGGCTCGGCATCAACGTCACAACGCCTGGCCGATGCACTGTGCGAAAAGGGCCTGCTCAACGATGACATCAACGTCAAGGGTGTCACCTACTCGGTCAACGATGTCTTTCTCTCACATTGGCTGGAACGCCTGTAACCGATTGTGCCCATTACAAAATGTCAAGAGACAACGGTAATACAACTAAAAACTTAAAACTAAAAACTTAAAACTAAAAACTAACATAAGACAATGAACCGCTCCGATTTTGAAATCATGGCCCCTGTGGGCTCTTGGGAATCACTATATGCCGCCCATCAGGGTGGCGCCGACGCCATCTACTTTGGCATCGAGGGACTGAACATGCGCTCACGTTCGAGCGTGAATTTCACCCTTGACGACCTGCGCACCATCGCCGAGTGGTGCCACGAGCACGGCATGAAAAGCTACTTGACGGTCAACACCATCGTCTATGACGAGGACATGGACTACATGCGCCAGATTGTCACTGCCGCACGCGATGCCCAGGTGAGCGCCATCATCGCCAGCGACATGGCAACCATCCTGTTCGCCCGCTCCATCGGCGTGGAGGTGCACATTTCCACCCAGGTCAACGTGAGCAACAGCGAGGCAGTGCGCTACTATAGCCAGTGGGCCGATGTGATGGTGCTGGCCCGCGAGTTGAACCTCGACCAAGTGACCAAAATCACCCATTTCATCGAGGAAAATGACGTTTGCGGACCTCATGGCGAGCGCGTCAGGCTGGAGATGTTCTGCCACGGCGCGCTGTGCATGGCCGTATCGGGCAAGTGCTACATGAGCCTCCACCAGGAGAACACAAGTGCCAACCGCGGCGCCTGCCGCCAGATATGCCGCCGGGGCTACATCGTCACCGACCGCGAGAACGGTGACGAACTGGCCATCGAGAACAAGTACATCATGTCGCCCAAGGACCTCAAGACCATCCACTTCCTCAACAAGATGGTGGATGCGGGCGTGACCGTCTTCAAGATTGAAGGCCGGGCACGTGGCGCCGAATATGTGCGCACGGTGGCTGGATGCTATGACGAGGCCTTGAATGCCATCTGTGACGGCACTTATACCGACGAGCGCATCGAGGAGTGGAACGAGAGGCTGGCCAAGGTGTTTAACCGTGGTTTCTGGGACGGCTACTACATGGGGCAACGGTTGGGCGAATGGTCCGCAAAATACGGCTCCAGCGCCACCCGCGTCAAGCACTACGTCGCCAAGGGCATCCGCTATTATAGCAAACTGGGTGTTGCCGAGTTCCTCATGGAGGCGGGCGAACTGCACGTGGGTGACGAGGCATGGATCATCGGTCCCACCACGGGCGCCATTCCCTTGACCATCGAGGAAATACGCGTCGATCTCAAGCCCGTCGAGAAGACCGTTAAGGGCGAGCATTTCTCCATCGCTGTCCCCGAGAAGATACGCCCCAGCGACAAACTCTACCTGTGGCAACAGGTGATCCCCAATCAGGAGAAATCCCGCTACGACAAGTAAAACCCACAGGGTAGTAAAAAGCGAGGGTGTGTCATAATTTATCTGCGGGAATTATAACCGCCCTTCGGGCGGGAAAACTTGTGCAAACCGAAAGCCATGAAGTTTACTTCAATGGCTGAGGTGCCGCCAAGTTTCGGGAAATTAAAACAAATTTTGTATTAAAATTAGAACAAATAAAATTTTTATTTTATTTTTCAAATAATTTGTTTAAATTTCTCGGCCGTAGGCCGATATATGTAGCGACATTGCAATTATGACACACCCTCTTTCTTTTAGGTGAACAGCAAACGCGCCGTTATTTCTTCTTCTTCGCCGCCGGCTTCTTGGCTGCAGGCCTGCGGACACGTGCGGGCTTGAGGCGCAAGACTTGCGCGCTGCGGGCCGGCAGATACAGTTTGAGCCAACCCAGGTGATGGGCAGCATATAGGCCATCATGCTCGGTGAGGTGCTTCACGTCCTCGTCGATGTTGCCATAGCCGCCATAGCGCTCGTTGTCGCTGTCAAACACGCCCACATACTCGCCCTCAGGGGCCAGGATGGGATAGTCCACATGAGACCTGTTGGGGCTGAAGTTGAACACAAACACCAAGTCGCCGCGCATGTAGGCGAGCACCTGGTCATCGTCCTTGTCCCACAGTTTGCGCACGGGAAGTGACTCAAAGCCCTTGACCCCGCCAATGAGGTGAATCATGTCGTTGTCCCAGTTGTTGAGGAACTGGTATTTCAGGTCCTTGCGGTCCACGAGGTCCCACTGGCGGCGCGCATACTTGTAGCTCCAGCCGTTGCCCTCACGCGGGAAGTCGATCCACTCGGGATGGCCCCACTCGTTACCCATGAAGTTGAGGTAGGCACCGTTGATGAGCGAAGCGGTCACGAGGCGTATCATCTTGTGCAACGCCATACCTCGGTCCACTGTGCCGTTGTTGTCGCCAGTCATCATGTGCCAGTACATCTCCTTGTCGATGAGGCGGAAGATGATGGTCTTATCGCCCACGAGTGCCTGGTCGTGGCTCTCGGCATAGGAGACGGTCTTCTCATCGCTCCGGCGGTTGGTTAGTTCCCAGATGATACTCGTGGGATGCCAGTCCTCGTCCTTACGCTCCTTGATGGTCTTGATCCAGTAGTCAGGGATGCCCATCGCCATGCGGTAGTCAAAACCGATGCCGCCGTCCTTGAACGGGCGGGCCAGGCCCGGCATACCACTCATCTCCTCGGCGATAGTGATGGCATGCGGATTGATGTCGTGGATGAGCACATTGGCCAGCGTCAGATAGGTGATGGCGTTAGTATCCTGACTGCCGTTATAGTAGTCGTCATAACTGCCAAAGGCCTGTCCCAAGCCATGGCTGTAGTACAGCATCGAGGTCACGCCATCGAAGCGGAAACCGTCAAACTTATATTCCTCAAGCCAGAACTTGCAGTTGGATAACAGGAAATTCAACACCGCGTTCTTGCCGTAGTCAAAGCACAGCGAGTCCCATGCGGGATGCTCGCGCTTGTCGTCGCCGTAGAAGTACAGGTCGCCAGTGCCGTCAAAGCAGCCCAAACCCTCCACCTCGTTCTTCACCGCGTGGCTATGGACAATGTCCATGATCACGGCCAGGCCGGCAGCGTGGGCATCATCGATGAGATGCTTGAGCTCTTCGGGGGTGCCAAAACGCGACGAGGCCGCATAGAAACTCGACACATGATAGCCAAACGAGCCATAGTAGGGATGCTCCTGGATGGCCATGATCTGGATGGCGTTATAACCGTCCTTGACGATGCGCGGCAGCACGTTCAGTCTGAATTCTTCATAGGTGCCCACACCCTCACGGTTCTGAGCCATGCCGATGTGGCACTCATAGATGAGCAGCGGCGACGTGTTAGGCACAAAATGCTTAACCTTGAACTTATAGGGTTCCTCGGGATCCCACACCTGGGCCGAGAAGATATAGGTCTTGTCGTCCTGGACCACGCGTGTGGCATAAGCCGGAATGCGCTCGCCTTCACCACCCTGCCAGTGCACACGCAACTTGTACAAGTCGCCATGGTGCATGGCACGCAACGGCAATTGGATCTCCCAGTTGCCATTTTCAAGGCGTTTAAGCCTGTAGGGGGTACACTCACGCCAATCATTGAACTGGCCGATGAGGTAAATCTCGGTGGCATTGGGAGCCCACTCGCGGAACACCCAGCCGTCGCTCGTGCGGTGCAGGCCATAGTAGTTATAGGCGTTAGCAAAATCCTTAAGATTGCCTGTGCCGCCAGTGAGTTCTGCCAATTTGTTCACGGCATCCTGGTGGCGACCGTTGATGGCATCGCTGTAAGGCTCAAGCCATGGGTCATCATTGATAATCGCAAGATTCTTTTTCTTTCTCATAATGCACAGTTCTTGATTGGTGATTGTGATGAGTACAAAGGTACAAATTTGCTGTCATTCAACGTGCTTTTTGGCATTTTTTTTGCTGCATGGCCTCGTAAACGATTGCAAATCGATGGATATTCACAAGAAAAAACGCCAAAAATATTATGGGATATTGAAAAAAACATTAAATTTGCACTCATTGAGAGAATATTAACAACTAAAATATCATTCATATTATGAGACTTGAAGGAAGACGCGAAAGCGAAAATGTTGAGGATCGCCGTGGTATGGGCACAGGCACCAAAGTGGGTCTGGGCGGCATCGGCGGATTGATTATTGCCGGATTAATCACCCTGCTGATGGGTGGCAATATCGGTGACGTGTTAGGCATGGCCATGCAGGATGGTGGTCAGGCCGATGGACAAGTTGAATACTCTCAAGAGGAACAGCAACTCGCCAAGTTCTCAAGACAGGTGATTGCCAGTACCGAGGACATCTGGTCACAGATCTTCAGGGAGTACGGCATCGGTGAGTATCCTGCCCCCACATTGGTTTTGTACCGTGGCGGTACCCGCACCGCTTGCGGCCAGGGTCAGGCAGCCATGGGCCCCTTCTACTGCTCGGGGGACCAGAACGTCTATCTCGACCTGTCATTTTTCCAGACGATGGACCAGCAACTTGGCGTGAAGGGTGACAACTCCAGCCTCGCCAAGGCCTACGTGATCGCCCACGAGGTGGGTCACCACATCGAGTACCTGATGGGTACCCTCGACCAGGCACACCAGCGCATGCAGGCCACCAACCAGACGACCGCCAACAAGTACAGCGTGCGCCTGGAGCTCATGGCCGACTTCTATGCCGGCGTGTGGGCCCACTACGAGAGCAGAATGTTCGGCTCAATCAGTGACCAAGACTTGATGGAGGCCATCGACTGCGCTCAAAAGATCGGTGATGACTACCTGCAGAAGCGTGCACAGGGCTATGCTTCGCCCGAGACCTTCACCCACGGCACCAGCGCTCAGCGCATGAAGTGGTTCAAACTCGGTTACCAGACCGGCGACGTGCGCCGCGCCACCACCTTCCAGGAGAGCGACGCCACCCTGTAAACCAAAACAATTGAATACAACCTTATCAACAGAGATGTCCGCCTCACATGAAGCGGACATCACTATTTCTATTGTCACTTGCGGTAAATGCCTGTAAACGTCCTGCCGCTGTCAATGCCTAAACGCCGGGCCGAGAAAAAACGCCCGTGTTCACAGCGCGAGCAGTGCCGCGACAGGGTAATATTGCCCGCAGGAACACCAGCAGCCACGAGCACGTCGCGGTTGGCGGCGCGCAGGTCGATATGCGCCTTACCAGTGTCAGGGTGATGCTTCACGATGGCATCCAGGTCAAATCCCGCCTTGCTAAATGCCTCCACTACCTCATCTCCCACCTCAAAGCAGTCCTGGCAGATGCTGGGGCCCATCGAGGCCACTATATGTTCGGCTCGGGCGCCCTGGCGGCACATCTCCTCGACCACAGCGCGGGCAATGCGGCCCACAGTGCCACGCCAACCCGCATGGGCCACGGCAATGACGCCCGCCTCCTCATCGGCAAGCACAATCGGCACACAATCGGCCGTATTCACCCCGATGACAACTCCAGGCATACTCGTCACGAGGGCATCCACGCCCTCTAGCGCCTGCTCCTGCTGGTCAATGTCACTGCTCATATAATGTGGGTCTATCACTGCCACACGGCAGGAATGCGTCTGTCGTGGCATGACCACAGCATCCAGCTCCACGCCCAACTGCATGGCAAGCATAATCCGAGCGTCAAGCACCCGCAGGGCATCATCTCCCACATAATCACACAGGTTCACCCCTGAATAAGGATTGCGGCCATTTACCTTACCACGCGTAGTACTAAAAGCTGTCACGCCCTTAACAGGCCCCGAAAAATCCAGATATTCTAATTCCATCATCTCATTTAGTCCCCATTTACTCTATTTCACGACAAAGTTACACATTTTTTCCACTGGGGCGCCCATCAACTCGCAAAATGACGTTAGGATAAATGTCGATGGTGATTTTTTGGCTATTTGGCCACAGTATAAGATTTTCTACATATATTTGCCATCTAAATCATCACTTGTTGACAATGAAACTGCAACTCACCGCTCCGGCAAGCGTCAATGCCCGCATCAATCTGCCATCGTCCAAGAGCATATCCAACCGCGCTTTGCTCATCTCGGCCTTGTGCGATGATGGACCACAGGTACTGAACCCCGCGTTGTGTGACGACACCACTGCGATGATCGACGCGCTGTCCCATCAAGAGAACGACCTCATCAACGTGGGGCCGGCAGGAACGGCCATGCGCTTCTTGACCGCCTATTTTGCCACACAAGAGGGCACGACCGTGACCCTCGATGGTGACGCGCGCATGCGCCAACGGCCCATCGGCCCGCTGGTTAATGCCCTGCGCTCACTGGGCGCTCACATCGACTATCCAGGCCATGAGGATTTTCCTCCGCTATCCATCAAGGGGAAAAAACTGAGCGGCGGCGATGTCACAATGCCAGCCGGTGCGAGTTCACAATTCACCTCAGCAATCATGATGATCCTCCCGGTTGCGGGCGGTGGCACCATCCACCTCACGGGCGACATCGTGTCGGCGCCTTACATCCACATGACAGCAGCAGTCATGCGCCAGATGGGAGTCCAGGTGGACATCACTGGAGATACCATCACGGTGAGTGGCAAGTACAACAGTGACAGTTGCTTGATGGTCGAGGCCGACTGGAGCGCGGCAGCACCATGGTATGCCATGGCAGCCCTGCTGCCCCAATCACACATCACCCTAGAAGGCCTGACACTGGACAGCATCCAGGGCGACTCACATCTTGCCCACCTGGGCGCCCAACTCGGCATTGCCTCAAGGCCAGTAGCCAACGGTGTCACGCTCGACACCAGCCATTTTGTGGGATGCTGCTGCTCGGCCTTTGCCGATATGGGTGGCACGCCCGACCTGGCGATGTCGTGGGCCGTGCTGCTGTGTCTGCTGGAGCGCTCCTTCCGCATGACAGGCCTGCGCACGCTACGGCTCAAGGAGAGCGACCGCATCGAGGCCCTGCGCGAGGGATTGCTTCGCCTGGGCTATGTCCTGAAAATCGAGGGCAATGATGCCATCTCATGGTATGGCGAGCGCTTGGCTGTACCACAAGAGCCCCCAGTCATCGACACTCATGGCGACCATCGTGTGGCGATGGCCTTTGCGCCCGCTGCAGTGCGCTTCCCGGGTATCATCATCAATGATGCCCAAGTGGTGAGCAAGTCCTACCCCTCTTTTTGGCGACAACTGGAACAATGCGGCTTCATCATCCGCCAGTTGGCACAATAAATGCAATAACCCCGCAATAAATATGAAAATCAGACTGATCATAATGATATTATCCACACTGCTCGCTCTTGAAGCCGAGGCCCGCAACGTGACCAACCGCCTGGTAATCATCAGTGACCCCCACCTGCTCGCTCCTGAATTGATTACTCCCGGCAGCGCCATTGACCGTGCCGATGCTACCGAGACCAAGATGATGGCCATGAGCGATGACATCATGTCCACAATCACCGACAGCATCATCGGCATGAAGGCCTCCATCGTGTTGATTACGGGAGACCTCACCAATAACGGTGAGCGCCTGAGCCACGAGCGCATGGCACAACACCTGGAGCGCATGCGGCAGCACGGCATACAGCCGCTGGTCATTCCCGGCAACCACGACTGCAACATCCCTGGCGCCAAGCGATATGATGGTGACCAGGCCGTGCCCACAGCCACTGTCACGCGCGAGGAGTTTGCCCACATCTACCGCAACTTCGGCTACGGTCCCACATCCCTGCGCGATACGGCCTCACTCAGCTACTGTTGCGAACCCATTAAGGGGCTATTTATCATCGGAATTGACAGCAACATGGACGAACTGAACACCCTCACCAGCCGCGGTGACAGCGTCGATACCTACCATAATGGCGGACGCATCAAGCCCGAAACCTTGCAGTGGGTCATCGACCGCGCTAACGAGGCCCGCAAACACGGCAAACACGTCATCGCCATGATGCATCATCACCTGGTGCCACACTTTGACAAGGAGGAGCATTTGCTGACCAATTACATCATTGACGACCACAGGCAAGTGGCCACCCAGTTGCTTGAAGCGGGCATCCACACCATCTTCACGGGGCACCTCCATGTGACTGATGTCGCCACCATGAAGAATGAGGAACTCAACGACAGCATTGTCGAGGTCGCCACGGGTTCGGCCATCTGCTACCCCTTTGCCATGCGCATAGCGACACTCGACCGCAAGAAGCACACGCTAGCCATCGACACCCGCTGGCTCACGGCCACCCAGTCCTGCTCCACCCTGCGCGAGCAGGGGCGCCAGCGCATCATCGCAGCCACCCCTGGCATGACCGCACTGCTCTCCAGCAAGGCTTGGAACAAGATGAAGGGCCACATGGGACAACTCAAGGCCATGCTCGAGATGGGCGGAGGCAAAGCCAACCTGCCCGAGACGGCACAGCAAGCCACACAACTGGCATTGCGCCACCTCAACGAGGTGCTATCCCGCGCCATGCTCGCCGTGGTAGAGGGCAACGAGCAGGAAAACGACGTGGAAAGCATCATCACCCAAGGTAAAGAGGGCATCCGCGCCATGATTCAAGAAATCGTCCCTGACCAGGCCGATGACTTGTGGGAGTTCTTCATCACCAGCGTCTATCCCACCAAGGTCGAGCCACTCGTTCGCAGCCTGCTCGAGGACCGCAATGCCGTCCACACACTGGCCGAATCACGCATCGATGACTTGCACCTCACCATCAGACTCTAGAAAATAGCCCTCGCTGGCCGTCAATTCAAAAAAAATCATTATATTTGTGGTCACTAACCAACTCCCTATTAAAAGTGACTGCATCATGGAGAAGACGAGGAACAACATCATCAAGATAGCCGTCATCAGCGACCTGCACGTGATGGCTCCCGAGTTGCTGGTCAAGGAGGGCGACGCATTTGAGGCCTACCTGAACCGTGACCGCAAGATGCTGCGCGAGAGCACCGAGATTCTCGACACGCTGGCAAGTGACATCCTGGACCTGAAACCCGACCTTGTGCTGGTCACGGGAGACCTGACCAAGGATGGTGAGCGCGCTAGCCACCAGGTTGTGGCGGCACAGTTGCAGCGCCTCGTCGATGCAGGCATCCAGGTCCTCGTCGTGCCCGGCAACCACGATATCAACAACCCTGATGCCAAATACTATGACGGTGACACGACTACCCCTGCCGAGACGATAACACGCAACGAGTTTGCCACCATCTACCACAACATGGGCTATGATAAGCACTCGCGGCGTGACCCCGACACGCTGAGCTACTGCCATGACGTGGGCAACCGGCTCACCATCCTGGCCATCGATGCCTGCATGGACCGCCTCAACACGTTCGTCTCCCGCGGCGATGCCGCCGACCACTGCAAGACCAGCGGGAGGCTCGAAGCCTCAAGCCAACAATGGCTCATCGAGCAAGCCCAGCAGGCCGCCAGTGCCGGCAAGCGCGTCATCGCCATGATGCACCACCATCTGGTCCCCCACTTCCACATGGAGGACACGCTCGCATCGCCCTATATGGTCGATGATGCCGGCCAGTTGTGCCGACGACTCGTCGAGGCTGGAGTGCACGTCATCTTCACCGGACACCTCCACATCAGCGACATCGGGCAGACCAACATGCTTGCCGGAAAGATGGTCGAGGTGGCCACAGCAGCCGCAGTGGGATACCCGTGCCAATGGCGTGTCGTGACTTGCAACACCGCTAGCGGGAAACTGCAACTCCACACCCGCACCATCGACAGCCTGCCCTCACAGCCCGACTTTGGCGACCGTTCCAGTGCCATCTTTGTCAACAGCATTCCAACCATCACCCGCGGCGTGCTCAACCGCTACTGGTCCGAGATCAGCCAGGCCATCGACAGTTACCGCCACAAGCACAACTTCATGATGAGGTTTGTCAACATCCCTACCTCGCCCGACGGCATTGCCGACCTGCTACTCAAGTACTTGCAAGCCCCTGTCACCCGCGCCTACTTCGCCTTCGCCCAGGGCAACGAGAGCGGCAACGACAACAGCCAGCTGGTCGAGGAACTCATCACCGGGGTGGACCACATCGTTGATGAGACCGTGACGGGGATCCTGCGACCATTTGCCAAGGCCGCCATGCGCCTGCGGGTATATGGCATCGCCCGCAAAGTGCTGCGCAGCATCCTCGAGGACCGCAACGACATCGACACCCCACACGAGGCGGTCATCAACGACCACACCGCAATCATTAGTTTCTAAATCATCTACCTTACAATCAATTATCCAAAGCGACTTTTGACCCATTTCGGTCCAACATCAAACAATAAATTGTTAGCATTTTATTAATTATTTCTACTGAAATAAATAGTTTTGATGTCAATTTGCTTAAATTTACCTCAATTTGTTTGGTTTGATAGCATTTACTCTCTATTTTTGCAATTACGTTAAAATTAGCATCTTAACAAATTTATGATATTATGAGCGCCCCCAAGATTGAACTTACTTCCAGAGAAAAGGAAGTCCTCGTATTGCTGTCAACAGGGTATAACAGCAAGGAAATTGGTGAAAAGATTTTCATCTCCTCAAACACTGTGGAGTATCACCGTAAGCAGTTACTGCGTAAGACCGGCTCACGCAACGTGGCTGAGCTCATCGGTAAAGCATACCGAACAGGCTTATTAAAGATTAATGATTAAGAATAAATCTTTTCAACTTTTAAAGCTACGCTTCAGTTGAAGTGTAGCTTTTTTAATGCCGTCACATCCATTCCATCCGTTGGCAATGGAATAGAGACAAGCACGCCAGTGTTGCCGTTACCGGGACACTGGCGCGCTTGTTAAAATTGGGTTAACTCAATCAGATCACTTCTTCTCCTTGAGCAGGTCGCGGATTTCACCGAGCAGCTCTTCCTGAGTGGGACCAGCGGGAGCCTCGGGCTCTTCCTTCTTGGGCATGAGCTTGTTCATAGCCTTGATCATCAAGAAAATGCAGAATGCGATAATCAGGAAGTCAATGACGTTCTGCAGGAACATACCGTACTTGATCACTGCGCCAGTAGCCTCACCAGCGATACCAGCACTAGCGGCAGCAGCACTAACAGCGCTTGTGGCTGCATCAACAGCACCCTCGGCACCAACAGCCTCTGCGGCACCCTCAACAATCTTTGAAGCGGCGGGCAAATGATATTCCAGGCCCGAAAGGTCAACACCGCCAGTGAGCACGCCGATAGCAGGCATCAACACGTCATCAACCAGCGAGGTCACAATCTTGCCGAACGCACCACCGATGATAACACCGACAGCCATGTCCATCACATTGCCCTTCATGGCAAACTCCTTAAACTCTTTGAAAAAACCCATAATCTTTCAGTTTTTAAAAATTAATATTATATTTACCTAATTATTAAACATTCTTAATTACCGCTGCAAATTTAGCATTTTGACCACAAAACACAATCACATTCCAATATTTTTGTTAATTTTGCAGTCGCAAGCGACTGCCCTTGTGGCAAACGCCAATGCAAAGGTAATAAAAAATTATAATAATAGTTATATAACCGCTTTATTTATTAAAAAATCATTAAAAAATGGAGAAAATCAAAATCGGTATTAACGGATTCGGACGTATTGGCCGTTTTGTATTCCGTTCGGCTTTTGAGCCCGAGAATGTGAACGACATCGAGGTAGTGGGTATCAACGACCTGCTCGACGTTGACTACATGGCCTATATGCTCAAGTATGACACCATGCACGGACGCTTTGAGGGTACTGTGGACTATGACCTGGAGAAGAAGGAACTCATCGTTAACGGTCAGCACATCCACATCTACGCCGAGAAGGAAGCCCAGAACATCCCCTGGGGTGAGATTGGTGCCGAGTATATCGTTGAATCAACCGGTTTCTATCTGACCATGGACCGCGCTGAGCAACACCTCAAGGCTGGTGCTAAGTATGTGGTTCTGTCTGCTCCCAGCAAGAAGGGTGATGACGGTCGCCAGGCCGATATGTTCGTTTGCGGTGTGAACACCGACAAGTATGCCGGCCAGACCATCGTCAGCAACGCCAGCTGCACCACCAACTGCTTGGCTCCCATCGCCAAGGTCCTCAACGACAGCTTCGGCATCGAGAGCGGTCTGATGACCACCGTGCACTCGGTAACCGCTACCCAGCGCACCGTTGACGGCCCCAGCGCTAAGGACTGGCGCGGCGGACGTGCCGCTTGCGGCAACATCATCCCCAGCTCGACTGGCGCAGCCAAGGCTGTAGGTAAAGTCATCCCCGAACTCGACGGCAAGCTCACCGGTATCTCGATGCGCGTCCCCACCCTCGACGTTTCGGTTGTTGACCTCACCGTTAACCTCAAGAACCCCGCCACCAAGGAGGACATCTGCGCTGCCATGAAGAAGGCCAGCGAGGGCGAGCTCAAGGGTATCCTGGGCTACACCGAGGACAAGGTCGTTTCTAGCGACTTCCTGGGTTGCGCGCTCACCTCAATCTTTGACGCCGACGCTGGTGTTTACCTCACCGACAAGTTCGTCAAGGTCGTTTCATGGTATGACAACGAGATTGGCTACAGCCACAAGATGCTCGACCTCATCAAGGTTATGAAGAAGCACAACGGCTAATCCCAACTCCTGTCATTTAACCTTACACAATCCCCGCATGGCCCAGTTCGGAGCCCTGCGGGGATTTTATTCCACATTATAATATATAATTACCATCTAAAAGAACCGTCAGCCAATTCGCCGACAGCCAAGAGCGCGCCAGCCTTCGATTAACTCGTGTAATTCGTGGACCGTTAAGAACGCGGATGCCCCTCTAACCTCTTCGCGCCTTTGCGTGAGGCTACAAGAACGCGGATGCCCCTAAACTCTAACCTCTTCGCGCCTTTGCGCCTTAGCGTGAGGCTACAAGAACGCGGATGCCCCTAAACTCTAACCTCTTCGCGCCTTTGCGCCTTAGCGTGAGGCTACAAGAACGCGGATACCCCTCTAACCTCTTCGCGCCTTAGCGTGAGGCTACAAGAACGCGGATGCCCCTAAACTCTAACCTCTTCGCGCCTTTGCGCCTTAGCGTGAGGCTACAAGAACGCGGATGCCCCTCTAAACTCTTCGCGGCTTTGCGCCTTAGCGTGGGGCTACAAGAGTGCGGATGCCCCTCTAAACTCTAAGCTCTAAACCCTAAACTGCGAGCGTTAGCGAACATTAAAGCGTGACCACGGTGCCGATGGGCTCGCCGCTCATCACCTTCTTGAGGTTGCCCACGACGTCCATGTTGAACACATGGATGGGCAACTTGTTGTCGCGGGCCATCACGGTGGCGGTCATGTCCATGACCTTGAGGCCGCGATTGTAGATCTCATCATAGGTGATGCGGTCAAACTTGGTGGCCGTGGGATCCTTCTCGGGATCAGCGGTATAGATGCCGTCCACACGGGTGCCCTTGAGCATGACGTCGGCCTCGACCTCGATGGCGCGCAGCGTGCTGCCTGTGTCGGTGGTGAAGAAGGGGCTGCCCGTGCCGCAGGAGCAGATGGCGACCTTGCCAGCCTGCATGGCCTCGATGGCGCGCCACTTGCTGTAAGGCTCGCCGATGGGGAACATGCCGATGGCGGTGAATACCTGAGCGGGCTGGCCGATGCCCTCGAGCGCCGATGAGAGCGCCAGCGCGTTGATGACCGTGGCGAGCATACCCATCTGGTCGCCCTTCACGCGGTCAAAGCCCTGAGCGGCACCCTTGAGGCCGCGGAAGATGTTACCACCGCCCACGACGATGGCTACCTGTACGCCAGCCTCCACGATTTCCTTGATCTGGGTGGCATAGTCGGCCACGCGCTGCGGATCGATGCCGCTACTCTGTTCTGCTGCCAGCGACTCGCCGCTGAGCTTGAGCAATATGCGATGATAAATAGGTTTCATGTCTTGTGATATGTGGTTTTAAAAAAAGGGTTGGTGCAAAACCATGTTTTGACCAACCCCTTGATACATTAAATCATTTATTGCCAATTATTTGCCTGCAAGCGCATTGGCACGCTCTAAGTACTTGTCAACATTGAAGCCGCTCTGCTGACCAAAAACGGGATACTTGTCCTTGATGGTCTGATAGATGGCAGCCTCCTCGGCATACTTCTTCTGCTCGTGAAGCAAGGTTGCCTTCTTGAGCATGAATGCGGGAGTGTACATCTCGTTGTCACCCGACATGCTGATGGCCTTCTCATAGGCAGCCATTGCCTTGTCATACTTCTTGAGGTTCACATAGCAGTCGCCCAGCAGCGAACGCGATGCGGGACCGATGAGCTTGCTGTCGGGAGTGAAATCCTCGAGGTGCTTAGCAGCCTTCTCATACTCACCCTTCTGATACAGAATGATAGCAGCGTTCAGGTGAGCGCGCTCGCCCGGCTTGTTGCTATATTCAGCAGCCACTTTCTCATAAGCCTTGAGCGCCTCATCTTCCTGACCTTGCAGGAGTTCAATATCGGCATCGCCGATCTCCTTCTTGGCGTCCTCAATGCCACTGTTGCGCAAGTGGAGGTAACCTCCTGCCAACAATGCGAGCACTGCGATAGCAATGAGTGCCCAGTTGATGTACTTCTTGTTGTCTTCGATACGTTGTGCTGCACTAGTCAGTGATTCATTCACCTCTTCGAGGGTTGTGCGAGCACCTTGGTCTTGTTTTTTTGCCATTTCTATTGCGTTATTTTAATGTTTTCGACAATTTTGCGGGTGCAAAAGTAATAGATATTCTTAACATTAAAAAGCAAAAAGGCAACAATTTTTGATTTTTGACCTTTTTACTACACCTTTTCATGGATATCTGCGGGTCTAGGGGCCATTTTTTTGCATTTTTGAGAGCAATGCATTATCTTTGCAGCCATTTCAAGACAATAGAATTATGGAACTCAAGTGCCCGCAATGCGGTAAATTATTGACGATATCACAAGAAGAGGTGGTGATACACGACAGCCAGGTCGTGTGTCCTCAGTGTTTGGCCGTGTGCCGGTACGAGGACGGCAAGCTTGTCGTTCGCGACGACTCCGACGCCCCCTATCGCCACACCACCAGCGCCAACACCGTTGACAACGAGAGTTCCAGATTTTGCCACCACTGCGGCAAGCATTTGCCCAGCGGCATCAGCTTCTGCCCCTACTGTGGCGCCAACCTGGGTGCTCCTTTTGAAAAGCCCCAAACCAAGGCCGAGCAGCCCAAACCCAAGCAACCCGAGCCTCAACCAAAGGCCGAACCTGTCAAGCAAAAAGAGCAGCCCAAGCCCACCCAAACCACTAGAAAACACAACGAGGTTGAGGACAAGCTGCGCACCATGTCACGCCACTACAATGGCGTGCACCCTAGGCTCAGGCAACATGGCACCATGCCCAGCAGGACGTTCAAGATTGTGGCCTATGCCATCATCCTCTTGCTCGTCATTTTGCTCGCTTACATCATCATCGCTGGCCTGAGCATCGACATCACCGCAATGGATTAACCACCCCTGCGCCCTTATTAGTCTTATTAGTCTTATTGGCCCAATTAGTCTTATTGGTCTTATTGGTCTAATGGGTCTAATTCACCGACAGCTATGTGCGCGCCAGCCCCACTAAACTCTTAGCGCCTTAGCGCCTTAGCGCGGGGCTCCCGAACGCGGATGCCCCTCTAACCTTTAACCTTTAACCTCTAAACTGCTCACGCAGTGAGCTTTCAGCGTTGAGATGATCTCGCAGATATCATCGGTGAGGCTAAGCAGCAAGTTCTTGTACTTGCCAGTTTCCATGAGGTGCTCGACAAGCGGATAGACCGGGATCTCCTCGGTCCAGAACTGCCTGCCCATGAAAATCATCGGGCTGGCAAAACCAAAGGACAGATAATGGTTCTGGACCGCCTCCTGAAAGATTTCCTGCAGGGTTCCAGCGCTGCCTGGCGCATAAATCGTGCCGCCGAAGGCGAGCGTGAGGATATTGTCCTCGCGCAGGCTGTTTTCAAAGAACTTGGCGATGTGTGTAGCAAATGGTGTTGACGGCTCGTGGCCATAGAGCCAAGTGGGGATGCCCAGGCTCACATATTCCTCCCCACGGGGATACTTAGCGATGACGCGAAAGGCCGAGCACAGCCAGCCCGAGTCCCTGAACGAAGGCGAGGGCATCATCATCGATAGCGCGTCGTCCAGTTCACTGTCGTCCCTGCCTGCCATCCACGCTCCCAGGTGGGTCGCCTCCATCGCCCCAGGGCCGCCCCCACTCAGCATGATGAAACCCTCCTGGGTCAGTCGCTTGCTCAACAAGGCGATCTTGCGGTAAGCATCGTCAGTCCTGAGCAAGGCATGCCCGCCCATGATGCCCACGCAACGGCGGTGGTCATGCTCCTTGAAGAATCGGGCCAGCGCGGTGTGGATGCAGTGATCATGCAGGGTGCGCGCCAGCAGTTCTTTCACGCTGCTGGTGTGATGCCCCATCGACGCATAGCGCTGATAAACCATGTTGTCAAAACAACACTCGTAACTACTCTCATCATCAGGGCAAAAGCCCTCATAGAGTTCTTCGGCGCTATATAGCGACTTGCGACTCACGTCAAAGGGCACCTGCTCCAGGAAGGCCATGGTGTCCTTCAACTCATCATATCCTGCTGCTGTAATCATCTCTTGGTCTTTAGGGTATTAACACAACGTGGGAAAAACATCCAAAATTAGTGCAACTTGCGCTAAGCGCCAAATATATTTGAGCATTTTAGCGACACGGCCCGCCGTTGTATGAACATTTGGCCACTTTTCCTGCGATTTTAACAGTTTGGGACTGTTAAAAAGTGTTACAATGTGGCGAATTGTGGCAAAAATGCCATTTTTTGTGACTTTTAGTCCACCGATTCATGCTGCTGTAGTAATTTTGTAGTCCCAAAATCTCCACTTTCAGGTTTGTTTATATTTAAAAATGTGATAGCAATGAAAAGAATAACATCTGTAGCCCTATTGCTGACCATCGTCAGCATGACCGCCATGGCAGGTGGTCTCCTCCACAACACCAATCAACACATCGCATTCATGCGCATGATGGCCCGTGGTGCCAGCCACGAGATCGATGCCGTCTATACCAACCCCGCCGGTCTGGCCTTTATGGACCATGAGGGCTGGACCCTGTCGCTCAATATCCAGAGCGCCTCGCAGAAGCGCGACGCGTTGACCACGTTCGCATTGTTCCCCGAGGCTGATCACACGCGCCTGTACAAAGGCAAGGCCGAGGCTCCTGTGATCCCGTCACTCTATGGCGCCTACAAGCGCGACCGCTGGACGTTCTCGGGCTTCTTCGGGTTCACCGGTGGCGGTGGCAAGTGCAACTTTGACAGCGGCCTGCCCGTGTTTGACGCGAGCATCATGGCCGGCATCTATGGCCAGACGGCACAATTGGCACAGGCCCTGGCCTCCAACCCTGCCACGGCTCCCATTATGGCCGATCCCCGCATCGCTGGCATGCTGCCCTTGACGGCCGACAAGTATGACATCAATTCGGCCATGAAGGGCCGCCAGTACATTTATGGCTTGCAGCTCGGCGCCACCTACAAGGCCCTGGATTGGCTCAGTGTTTACGCCGGTGGTCGCATGAACTACTTTGACGGCAACTACAGCGGCTTTGTCAAGGTGATGCCTAAACCCGAGTTGGCTGCAACCGTTCAGCAGATCGCCATCGCTTATCCTGCCCTTGCTCCCACCCTGAGCGGGCTGGTAAACCAGAACGGCGAGATGGCCAACATCGAACTTGACTGCTCGCAGACCGGTTGGGGCATTACGCCCATCATTGGTGTGGACCTGGTTTGGAAAGGTTTTACGCTAGCTGCCAAGTATGAGTTCAAGACCAATCTCAACATCGAAAACGACACCAAGACGGCAACTGCCGAGCCCGCCGCCTTTGAGGCTGCTCTCAACGACTACAAGCATGGTGTGAACACGCCCAACGACTTGCCCGCTGTGTTCTATACTGCCCTGGGTTACGAGTTCATCCCCAACAAGTTGCGCGCCACCGTCGAGTATCACTACTATGACGACAAGCACGCCGAGATGGCTCACGACAAGCAGAAACATCTCAGGCACGGCACCCACGAGGTGCTCGCTGGCGTGGAATGGGACATCAACAAGACGTTCACCGTGAGCGCTGGTGCCCAGAACACCGACTACGGCCTGAGCGACGATTACCAGACCCACACCTCGTTCTCATGTGATAGCTACTCGATTGGCTTTGGTGGCGCTGTCAACGTGACCGATAAAATTAAGGTCAACGTGGGCTACTTCTGGACCACCTACAAGGACTATGACCGCAGCGAGACCGACTACTTCGGCACCACGCTGCCCGGCAAGGACACCTACAGCCGCACCAACAAGGTCTTCGGTGCCGGTATCGATTTCAAGTTCTAAAGATGAAATAAAGAATCTACTCCTATGGCATAACGCCGCCCGATTTCTTCGAGCGGCGTTATTGTTTTATAGTTCACTAATAGTTAGTTCCTTACCTATTATCTATCATTTAATGCTAATCACGCGAATGAAACTAATTCTCGCTAGTTATTATTAAATTTGTGACAATCAGCGTTTTATTTATAAAAAATTGTCCTTTTTGTCTTTCTTTCTTCCAACCCAAGACTTTAGCGGCTTCGCGCCTTAGCGTGGGGCCAGGAAGCGGATGCCTCTCTAAACTCTAACCTTTAAACTTTAAACTGCGAGCCATAGCGAGCATTAAAGTGTAATTCGTGGACAGTCAAGAACGCGGATGCCCTAAAACCTACCTCAGCAGGTTGCTCATCATCGTGTTCCAGTCCTGGGCATCCTCGATGCTGCTCAACATGCCGCTATGTGGCGGGAAAGCTACGCTGTCGTTGAGCGTGTAGGTCACCTGCGGCAATTTGACATACAGGCTCAGCGTGTTCAACGTCTGGCCCGTCTGGTACTGCTCGCCCAGTTGCTTGAAGTCCTCTGAGTTGATATAATACAGGCGGTCACCCTTGTTGCACAGGTAGATGCGGCTAAAGTCATGTTCGCCTAGTTCTTGGGCACACTGTAGCAGGCAGCGCGTAACATCAAAGCGGTCAAAGCTGCGCTCATCGGCCTCACCCACGTTAAAGGACAGCTCCTTCTTCGGGTTATACCACGGTTGCACCACCTCGATATTGATGCCGTTGTTAGCGGGGTCAAGGTTCTTGAGTTCCACGCGCGAGATGACCGTCCGGCCACCTTTCACAAGGTCCATCGACAAGAAGACATGAACACCCACCAATGCAAGCACAGCAATTATGGCAAGCAACAGGAATTTGTCTTTTCTGGTCATGGGTTTTATGGTTTTTAGTCCTTAGTTGTTAGTTGAGGGAGGGTAGAGAACGACTATTTTGAGAACGTCAATGTGACGCCCTCGGGGGCAACAGTCAAAGTTGCAGGACACCCCTCGACAATCGGGTAATTCCAGTCCTCGTCATGGCTGGCGGGGAAGTCATAGCACACCGGGATGTTGTAGCCATTGAGGGTCTCGCTGAGCATCTCGTTCATGTCAGCCCAATCGTTACTCGGCTCATACTCGGTGAACCGACCCACGATAATGCCCTTCACATGATTGAGCACTCCCTTCAGGCGCAGCTGCTGCAACATGCTGTTAACGCGCGGCATACTCTCACTCACGTCCTCAAAGAACAGGATGATGTCCTTGCCCCTGATGTTGTCGCGGTCCAGGAAGTCCCACTCGCGGCTGCCGCCGATGTTGGTGAACACTGACATGTTGCCGCCAATGACAATACCCCGCGCCGTGCCCATCTTGTTGAGCCGATGGCCAGGAACCGTGTAGTTGGGCAAATTGCCCATCAGCACGTCGCGCAACATGAGGTTGACGTGGTCGTCGGCGCCACGGCTGCCCAGCGCGCCACCCATGTTGGCATGCAGGCTCATCACGCCACTGCACACCATCGCGCTATGCAATGCGGTAATGTCGCTGTAGCCCACAATCCACTTGGGATAGCGGTTGAAATCGCTCTTTGTCATCGGGTCGAGCAGCATCGCCGAGCCATAACCTCCGCGAGTGCACACAATCGCCTTGATTTCAGGGTTATTGAGTGCCCAGCGCAGGTCGGCGCATCGCTCGTTGATGGTTCCGGCATAGGCATGGCACTTGGTCAGCACATGAGGTGCGATAACGGGCTCAAAGCCCCAGGCGCGCAACGTTGCCGCAGCCTTCTCGGGATTCTGGTCACCAGGCGTGCTAGCAGGCGAGATGATAGCGATTTTGTCACCCGCCTTGAGCGCTTCGGGCATCTTGAGGGTGACAGGCCTGGCCTGCCTGGGCATCCTGTGGCGACGTGGCGTCCTGGCACTTGCCGTCACGGCCATCGATGTGAGTAATGCGATTACAGCAATAATAAAAATACGTTTCATATCTTGTTCTTTTTTAATGGTTCAGTTTACTGGCGAGCCGAAGCACGCGGTCATGTGACTCCTGCAGGCGTTGCCAGGGAATGCGTCCCTGCTTGACCGAGTTGACAATCATGTCAACAAGGACAAACGGACGCTCGGGCTCATAGCCCGTGTTGATGTTGTTGCCCACACAGATGAGGTCGGCACCCGCATTGATGGCCAGTTCCAGCGCCGTGGGGATGCTGTACTGGTCGATGATGGCCTGCATGTACAGGTCGTCGGTCACAACCACGCCGTCAAAACCCATCTGCCCGCGCAGCAAGCCATTGATGGTCTTGCTCGACAAGGTCGCCGGGTACTCGTCATCAATGTTGCCGTTAAACAGGTGAGCGGTCATGATCAGGTCGGCCTTGCCTGCATCGATGAGGAGTTTGAAAGGCTCCAATTCCTCGGGGTGCCAAACATTGGTCACGTCAACAAAACCGTAGTGGGAATCATCGATGGCGTTGCCGTGGCCCGGAAAGTGCTTGAGCGTGCACAACACCCCCTCGCGGTGACACTCGTCGATGAACCAGCCGGCATGCCGCGCGATGGCCCGCGTGTCGGTCGAGTAACAGCGCAGGAAGTGTCCCACAGCGGCACAGTCGTGATTGAGCACATCAACCACGGGCGCAAGATTGACATTCACCCCAGCCTCGGCCATCTCACGGGCGAGCCTGGACGCATAGTAACGCGTTGTGTCCTCCTTATCCACAGTGCCCAGATACTCAGCCGTCACTGTGGGCAAGAAGCCATATTGCGGCTTGAGACGCGCCACCTTGCCGCCCTCCTGGTCGGTGGCGATAAGCAAGGGATAGTCGGCCCACGCCTTGAGTTGGGCCGTCATGGCAGTGAGGCGCTCCTTGCTGGTGATGTTGCGAGAGCCGATGGTCGCGCTGCCTGTCAAGTCGATGTCAAACAGCACGATAGCGCCCACCTTGAGGTCACGCACATATCGCGCCGCATCACAATCCCCAGTCACGCTGTCGCCCTTGAAGCCCACCATGAGCATCCCAGCCGCATAGCGTCGCAGCACCGAGTCAGACGGCACTTGTGCAAAAAGGCTATTGGCTGCCAGCAGCACAATAGCCAATGTCAACAATATCCTCTTCATATTATTTTAATAACTACGAATTTCGCTAATTAACCTAATCAAGCATCCGCCAGCTTTTTGTATTTAATCACGTTAGGCTAATTACTAATTAGTATAATCCGCGTAATTTGTAGTTTTAATTCTTCTTGAAGAAGTTGAAGAAATAATAGCAAGCGATCCAGTCCACCCTCACGCCTCGCGCAAAGCCGATGGTCTTTTTCTCGGCATCGCTCACCTTGCCGTCGTTGATGCTGATGTACCCCAGCACGTTGCTCTCACCGTCATTCACCGTGCCGTCGGTGCTGATAAACCCGATACGGGTACCCGCCGGATCAAAGATTTCTAACTGCTTGATGACGCCCAATTCAGTGCCGGCACTGTTGCGCACCGTGCCATCGGCATCAAATGTGCCTATCGAACGGCCCTTGTCGTCACGCACCACGCCATTGCCGTTAATGCGTCCAATGCTGTTGAAATCGGCATCGCGCAGCACCTGTGCGCTTGCCCCGGTTGCCATGATGCCCGACAGGGTCAGGACGATGGCTGCGATGTATAATCTTAACGTTTTCATTGCCTTCTCAATTTTATTCAACTAACGATAGTTTGTCCATTAGACTACGAACAAGCCACAAAGTTAAATTCTTTTTTCAAATTATCAAAATTTTGCGCCTAAACTGCACGACAACCGCCCCAAAAACAAAGTTGTTGATGTTGTCCTCTCGTGTTGTCCCTGTTGTTTGAAAACTTCGTGCAATTCGTAGTTAATAATGAACGCGGATGCCCACGTTGCTGCAATATTTTGAAGACAAGAAGGACAAATAATTGATTAACAAAAAAAATATTTTCAATTGTCTTTTTAGTCTTTCTTGTCTTCCAACACACAATCGCGGATGCCCCTCTAAACTCTAAAACCCGCCCTCACTGCGGGCAATCCCCTTTTTTCACATATAATTACCACGAATTTTCCATTAATTATATGATCAATTCACGGCAATTCACGTGAAAAATATTTTTAAAGTTTGTTCTTCTTGTCTTTCTTCCAACACACAATCGCGGATGCCCCTCTAAACTCTAACCTCTAAACCCTAAACTGCGAGACATGGCGAGCATTAAAGTGTAATTCGTGGACAATCAAGAACGCGCCAGCCTAATTCGTAAAATTCGTGTAATTCGTGGACAGCTAAGAGCGCCTTCGCGTGGGACCAGCAAGCGGATGCCACCCAAATCCCAAAGCCCAAAAAACATCTAATTTTTGATAAAATGGGCGGGCTAGACGGCAAAAAAAGTAAAAATTACAGGTTTTCATTTTGTATAATGTACTAGTTGCAGTAATTTTGCCGTTTGCAAAATAGAAACTATCAACAAAAACTAAAAAATAGAACCCTAATTTTACTGAAAAAGACGATGAAGAAGTACAAACTCATCAACAACACGCTGGGTTGGCTGGTGTTTGTGATCGCTGCGGTGACCTACCTGTGCACAATCGAGCCGACGGCCAGTTTCTGGGACTGTCCAGAATTTATCGCACAAGGTTTCAAAACTGAAATTGGCCACCCGCCTGGCAACCCCATCTTCATCCTTGCAGCCAACTTTGCGAGCAAGTTTGCCGGTGGTGACGTCATGGCTGTCGCCAAGTGCATCAATGCCATGTCGGCCATCTTCAGCGCCCTGACCATCCTGTTGTTGTTCTGGTCCATCACCCACCTGGTGAGGAAACTCATCATCAAGGATGAGAACGTGGACAAGATGACCCTCGCCCAGTACCTGGTGGTAATGGGTAGCGGCATCTGCGGAGCCCTAGCCTACACGTGGAGCGACACGTTCTGGTACAGCGCCGTCGAGGCCGAGGTGTATGCCTTCTCGTCGTTCTGCACCGCCCTGGTGTTCTGGCTCATCCTCAAGTGGGAAGACCAGGCAGAGCGCCCTGGCAGTGACCGCTGGATTATTTTAATTGCCTATGTCTTAGGCGTCTCGCTAGGTGTGCACCTGCTTAACTTGCTGTGCATCCCCGCCATCGCGCTGATATTCTACTACCGCCAGTGCCGCAGCAAGGGCAAAGACTCGACGTTAGTGGGATCGCTGCTCACGCTGCTTGTTTCGTTTGTCATCGTGGGCCTGATCCTGTACGGTCTGGAGCCCGGATTCGTCGAGATGGGTCAGAAGTTTGACCTGTTCTTCGTCAACACGTTGGGCATGTCGTTCAACTCGGGTGTGCTGGTTTATGCCATCGTGCTCATCGCCGCTCTGGCATGGGCCCTGTGGGAGCTCTACCGCAACAAGAGCGACCTGCTCATCAAGGTTTCCTTCGCCCTGGCCATCCTGCTGTCAGGCATGTTGCTGCTGGGCGACAGCATGCTCATTCCGCTGGTACTGCTCATCGGCCTGTGCGTCTATCTGTTCAAGTTCTGCAAGCGCGTGCCCGTTCGCGTGTTCACCAACATCATCTCATGCATCCTGGTGATCTTCATCGGCTTCAGCAGCTATGCGATGATTCTCATCCGTAGCTCGCAGAACACTCCGCTCGACGAGAACTCGCCTAACAACACGTTCTCACTGGCCAAGTACCTGAGCCGTGAGCAGTATGGCGAGACCCCGTTGCTCTATGGCCGCACCCTCTATAGCGACATCATGTACCAGGAGAGCAGCAACGGCACCATGGCCCCCGCCACCAAGGACGGCCCCATGCAGTATGCTCCCGAGGTGAAGACCGACCCCACCCAGCCCGACCGTTACAAGGAACTGGGCAATAAGAAGATCTATCGATATAGCCCCGAGCAGAACATGCTCTTCCCGCGCATCCACGACGATAAGCACGAGCGAGAGTATGTCGAGTGGTTGGGTATGGAAGGCACCCAGGTCGATGCGACTACAGTCCTTGACCATGACGGCAACCCCATTCGCAGCGAGGCAAAACTCAAGCCCACCATGATGGAGAACCTGCGTTTCTTTGTCGATTACCAGTTGAACTACATGTACTGGCGCTACTTCATGTGGAACTTCGCCGGTCGTCAGAACGACTTACAAGGCATGGGTGAGATCACCCACGGCAACTGGATCTCGGGCTACTCGTTTATCGACAACCCGCGCCTGGGCGACCAGAGCCTGCTGCCCAATGACCTGGGCAAGGGCAACAAGGGACACAACGTGTTCTACATGCTGCCGCTGCTCATGGGTATCATCGGCCTGCTGTGGCAGGCTTACCGCGGACGCCGCGGCATCGAGCAGTTCTGGGTGATTTTCTTCCTGTTCTTCATGACGGGTATCGCCATCGTGCTCTACCTGAACCAGACGCCTAACCAGCCCCGTGAGCGTGACTATGCCTACGCTGGCTCGTTCTATGCCTACTGCATCTGGGTCGGCATGGGTGTTGCTGGCTTGTGGAGCCTCGTGATGTGGTTCTTCAAGGACAAGAAGAAAAAAGCAGCCAAGGACGGCGAGCAAATTATCGCCGAGCCTAAGAATACTGGCGTGGCTACCGCCGTTGCCGCTGTTGCCGCCATCATCGGTATTCTCATTCCCCTGCAGATGGTAAGCCAGACCTGGGACGACCACGACCGCAGCGGCAGGACCGCGGCGCGCGACTTCGGCCGCAACTACCTGTCGAGCGTGGCGCCCAACGGCATCATCTTCTGCAACGGTGACAACGACACCTTCCCCTTGTGGTATCTGCAGGAGGTAGAGGGCTACCGCACCGACGTGCGTGCCGTCAACCTGAGCTACCTGTCAACCGACTGGTACATCAGCCAGATGCAGCGTGCCGCCTATGAGTCGGCACCGCTGCCCATGCAGGCCGGTAAGGACACCTACGCCTATGACAACCGCCAGTTCTGCTATTTCGTGCAGCCCGACGTTACTCCCACCGAGGCATCCAAGTCGATTGCCCACGTCTATAGCAATGAGAGCCAGAACAATCCCTATGGCATCACCGAGATCCACTATCCCAAGGTGTACATCCCCATCGATGCCGATCAGGCCATCAAGGCTGGTGTCGTGCGTGAGGAACAGCGCGACATGATCGAGCCCACCATCAACCTCGACCTGCAACGCATGGGTTCAGGCATGACCTCCAGCCAGTTCATGTCGTTTGACATGATTGTCAACAGCATCGCCCAGGGCTGGAAGCGTCCGTGCTACTTTGCCATGACGGTGCCCGACAGCTATTATCTGGGCCTGGATCCCTACCTGCGCTTGACCGGTCTGGTTTATCAGGTGACGCCCATTGCCAGCCCCGACATCAGGGTTTCGACCGACATCATGTATGACAACGTGGTGAACAAGTTCCTGTGGGGCGGCCTCGACACCGCCAAGCCCGGCAAACTCTACCTCGACGAGACCGTGAGCCGCATGGTCACCACCATGCGCAGCGCCCTGATCGACCTGGCCAGCAACCTGAGCAATGAGGGTACGATGGCCCAGGCCGGTAACCTGGCCATTCCCGCAGGCATGACCCAGGAGGCCTATGTGGCCGACCGTTACAAGAAGGCACGCCACATCCTCGACCTGATGCTGGAGAAAATGCCCACCTCGGTTTGCCCGTTCACCGTGCAGATGGGTGAGCAGATTGCTGATATCTATTACAACTTGGGTAAGGCCAGTGGCGACAACGAGAGCGTGAAGAAGGCCAAGGAGATCCTCGATAGCGAGATTCTGCGCTATGCCGACTACCTGCGTTTCTACCAGTCACTCGACGCATCACAGTATGACCGCCTCACCAACCTTGACAAGTTCATCGACCAGCAGTACATGCTGTACATGCTCAACGGTTATGGCGAGCGTTACGGTAACGACGCTTACCAGAAGATCATGGGTGAGCTGCAGGCCAAGGGCGTGAACATGGAACGCTTGAAATCCTATCAGCAGATGTACCAGCGCGCTCACGCCTACCGTGAGGCCCCTCAAGAGGAAGAATCCTCAATCAACCTTGAAGAGGCCTTGGGCAACGACTGATGTCTAACCACCACTTTCAACGATAGGCATCGTGTTAGTCGAGCGTCCGCCGCTGATATACAGAATGATATTTCCCGAGACCGTGTGGCGCATCCACAAGCGCGACCACACGGTCTACTTGACGTTTGACGACGGTCCCATCCCCGAGGTCACCCCGTGGGTGCTCGACACACTCGACCGCTATGGCGTCAAGGCGACTTTCTTCATGGTGGGTGAGAACGTGGAGCGACACCCCGAGTTGCTCCAGGAGGTGCGCCGCCGTGGACACTCGGTGGGCAACCACACGATGAGCCACCTGCAGGGCGCACATGTCGGCACCAAGCACTACCTGCACAATGTCTTCCGCGCCAACGAGCTGATTGGCAGCACATTGTTCCGCCCGCCTCACGGCCTGCTGCGGTGGGGACAGTCCAAGGTGCTGCGCTCGCGCTTCGCCATCATCATGTATGATCTGGTCACTCGCGACTACAGCCGCAAACTCACCGGCGAGCAGGTGCTGGACAACGTCAAGCGCTATGCCCGCAACGGGTCAATTATTGTTTTCCACGACTCGCTCAAGGCCGAGAAAAATATGAAATATGCCTTGCCGCGCGCCATCGAGTGGCTGCAACAGCAGGGCTACAAGTTTGATGCCATCCCCGAAATGTGACATAGCATTGCAAATCAAATCCCAGGCGGCGAGTCTGGGATTTGACGCTTGTGGCTTCGCCGCCGCTACTGCGGTCGGTGATGAGGCCGTGGCGCGTTATGACCACTGGATCGAACAGGGCCACCACGGTTGCATGCAGTGGGCAACAGGACACCGCGACCTGCGCCGCGACCCGTCGCTGCTGCTCAATGGAGCCCAAACAGTCATTTCCCTGGCCCTCAACTACTATCCCGCCCGTTTCCAGCCCCCCGAGGTGCTGCGGGTCGCCTATTATGCCTATGGCCGCGACTATCACGAGGTGTTGAGAGAGAAGTTGACCCAGTTGGCCCAATACATCGAGCAACTCACCGGTTGCGCCACCCGCCCGTGCGTCGATTCGGCACCCATCCGTGAACGCTACTGGGCCCAGCAGGCTGGCCTCGGCTTCGTGGGCCGCAACGACTGCCTGATCCTTCCCGGCAAGGGATCGTTCTTTTTCCTTGGCGAGATTGTCACCACGGCGCAACTGCCGCCCGACGAGCCCTGCCTCATGACGTGTGGCGACTGTGGCCAGTGCATCGCGTCGTGCCCCACGGGAGCATTGAGCGATGACGGCGCGGCCGATGCATCGCGATGCCTCTCGTGCCTGCTCATCGAGAACCATGACGATGACTTGCCCGCATGGGTGGGCGAGGTAATCGGCAACAGGGTCGTGGGCTGTGACGACTGCCAGCTGTGCTGCCCCCACAATGCCCATGCCACGGCGACCACCATCCAGGATTTCTCCCCCACCCCCGCGGTGATGTCGCTCACCCGCGAGCGCATCGAGCAGATGACCGGTGGCGACTTCAAGCGCACCTTTGCCCACAGCGCCATCTTCCGCTTGCGCTACAAGACCCTGCGGCGCAACGCGGCCCTCACTAGAGACAATAACCACAATAAAATAGAGCTACAATGATGAAAAGTGTTTTCAGCACAATCGTGCTTTTCGCAATGATGTTTATGGCCGTGGGCATCACGGCATGCAGTAATGGCAATCAGGCAGCCGACGAGACGGCCGCCTCAACGGCCGAGCAGTTTGAGCCCGACAGCCGCTTTGCCTCCATCGACTCACTGGCCGACTACATGCTGGCCCAATCCCAAGAGGCGAACGCGACCCAGGGCCTCATCGACTACTATGAGTCGGTGGCAACGGCCATGAAGTCCTACTGGCACCTCAACCACAACACCGAGGACATCAACAACATGACCCAGACCGCATGCAGCGACCTGACGGCACTGGCCGACAGCCTGTCCGGCGGCAGCACGGCCGACATGATGCTGAGCGGCGAGCTCAAGGGCGCCATCGCCCGCTATCTCACTGGAGAGAAGTTTATCCAGAACCACCAGAAGAATCCGCTCTACCAGGAGGAAATGGACGCATGGCTCCAGCTGGAGAACAAACTGCTCGATTTCTATGGCAACCTGACCCAGGTGGCCAACTGGGGCGGCTCGATTGTCAACGTCATCCAGGGCGCAAACATCGCCAACGTGGCCAATGCCCGCTGGCAGGACTATAGCCAGCTGGCCAAGGGTGGACAGTTCGCCTCCAGCGAGATGCCCATCAACGAGGCACGCACCGAATTAATCCAGGAGATCAACGATGCCAAGAGCCTTGAAGATGGCGCCGTCGATGACCCCGACTTCAACAAGACGCTCAACAACATGCGCCAGGCGGGTGATGAACTCATCCCGCTGCTTGACAAGTGGCTGGCCACCAGAGCCAAAATCGCCGAGGCCGAGGACATCCCCGAGGCCCACACCGCCCACGTCATCCAATCGATGGCCCAACAGATCCTAGAACTCATTGAGGGCTAATCAATTGGTGATAATCATCTAGAGTCAATAACATAAATCTTAAAAATGATATGATAACATTTATTATTAGTCTAGTTGCCCTCGTGCTGGGCTATCTGGTGTATGGAGCCATTGTGGAGCGCGTGATGCGTCCCGATGGCCGTGAGACACCCGCCGTGCGTCTCGCCGACGGTGTGGACTATGTGGTATTGCCCACATGGAAGGTGTTCATGATCCAGTTCCTGAACATTGCGGGAACAGGACCCATTTTCGGTGCCATCATGGGCATGTGGTTCGGACCCGCGGCCTATCTGTGGATCGTGCTGGGATGCATCTTTGCCGGCGCGGTGCACGACTTCATGAGCGGCATGCTCTCCTTGAGGCACGACGGCGCCAACCTGCCCACGATGATTGGCAAGTACCTGGGTAACGGCACCAGGGTCGTCATGCTCATCTTCACGGTCCTGTTGCTCATGATGGTGGGCGCCGTGTTTGTTTACAGTCCCGCGCTCATCCTCAAGGACATGTGGGGCGGCGACGCGGCCACCATCTGGTGGATCGTGGCCATCTTTGCCTACTATGTGGTGGCCACCCTGTTGCCCATCGACAAGATCATCGGACGCATCTATCCCCTGTTCGCCATCGCCCTGCTCGTGATGGCTGCCGGTCTGCTCGTGGGCTTGTTCGTGAAGATGCCCCACCTGCCCGAGTTGTGGGACATGGGAAGCATGGACGCTTGGCGCCAGTCCCAGCTGGTTGATGGCAAGGACATGCTGGGCGTGAGCGCCTATCTGCTCAAGAACCCCTGGTTCCCCTGCCTGTTCATCACCATCGCCTGTGGCGCCATCAGCGGTTTCCACGCCACCCAGAGCCCCCTCATGGCACGCTGCCTCAAGAGCGAGCGCCTCGCGCGCCCCGTCTTCTATGGCGCAATGATTACCGAAGGCCTTGTGGCGCTCATCTGGGCATCCGTCTCGTCCTACTTCTTCTACTATGGCGGCTGGAAAGAGGTCGTCAGCCCTGATGTGGTGAACGAATTCATGGCTCAGGTGCAGACGGCTGACGGCAAAACTCTGATTCAGTACTTCACCGCGCCTCAAGTCGTGAAGCTTGTGTGTAGCAGTTGGCTGGGCATCGTGGGCGGTACGCTGGCCGTCCTCGGTGTGGTGGCTGCCCCCATCACCAGTGGCGACACGGCCTTCCGCAGCGCACGCCTCATCATTGCCGAGGCGTTGCACTTTGAGCAAAAGAGCATGGTGCGCCGCTTGATGATCAGCGTCCCCTTGTTTGTAGCCTCCCTGCTCCTGCTCATTTGGCAAATGGAGAATCCTGACGGCTTCAACGTGCTGTGGCAATACTTCGGCTGGTCCAATCAGGCCCTGTCGGTATTCACCCTGTGGATGATCACCGTCTATCTGGCCCGCGAGCGCAAGCCCTACATCATCATGCTCATCCCAGCCGTGTTCATGACCGTGGTCTGCACATCGTTTATGGTTTCCTCTCCCCAGGCGTTGGGCCATGCAGAGCTCACGCCATGGGTCGCTGTCGCTGTGGTGGCCATCTCCTTGGCATGGTTCGCCTTCTGGCTCAACAAAGAACGCGCCTCCTCGCGCCTCCCCCGCGACTAAACTTTATTATACTCGCTGCGCTCGTAGTTTAGAGGTTAGAGGTTAGAGGTTAAAGGTTAGAGGTTAGAGGTTAAAGGTTAAAGGTTAAAGAAGCATCCGCGATCTTAACGGTCCACTAATTAGACCAATTAGACCAATTAGACTAATTAGACCAATTAGACCAATTAGACCAATTGGACCAACTCGACCAATTGGACCAACTCGACCAATTGGACCAACTCGACCAATTGGACCAACTCGACCAAATAAAGACATCCGCGTCCCGATTGGAACGCGGATGCCTAACTATTAACTGTTAACTATTAACTATTAGTTTCCCAGGAGTTGGTCGATGAGGGCGGTAACGTCGGCGATAGTTACCAAGCCGTCGCCGTTCACGTCGGCTACATGGGTGGGAACCTCGACACCGCTGAGCAGGCTGTCAATCAGGGCGGTCACGTCGGCGATGGTCACTTGGCCGTCACCATTCACGTCACCAGTCTGAATTGTGATCTCAGTGAGTTTCACGTTATCCACTGCGAAGTAGTCGCCCGTGGGGTTCACGCTGCTGTCCTTGCTGTAAGTCCAGGTCAGCGTGTGGGTGCCGGCAGTGAGCTGCACGGTGTAGGTCTCCCAGTCGTTGTCGCGGGCGCCGTAGGAGAACTGCTCCACGCCATCAATAATGAAGATACACTTGTCATAGGACGTGCCTTCGCCCCAGGCCTTGAAGTCGAAGGTCAAGATATTGGGTTTGCTCAGGCTAACGCTAGCAGTCATGGCCGAGGTGGTGCTGGCAACGCCTGCGTTGCTCGACTGGGCATAAATGCGGGTGCCGTCGCCCTGCGCCTTCCAGGGATAGGTACCGGTGGAGGTGAAGTGGATGTTGCCGCCACTGACGTTCAGCGCATAGTCCAGCTCTGTACCGTCATAGGGCAGAATCAGGTAGAAGTTCCTCCAGTAGTTGGCTGCCTTGTAGTTGTTCACGGCGGCTATTGAGGGCACATAAACCGTGGCGATGCTGTAGACGCTGCCGAAGGTGCTGCTCTGGACGGTGGGCGGCGTGGTCCTCCTGCTGGTGATTGAGGTCAGCGCGGTGCAGTAACTGAAGGCTTCATAGCCGATGCTGGTCACGCCAGTGCCTAAGGTCACACTCGTCAGGCCGGTGCAGGCCCAGAATGCATTATCCTTAATGGTGGTCACATTGTTGCCGATAATGACGGACTTCAGGTCGCCCTGGGCGCGCAAGGTGGGCGCTTCACCCGTGCTGTTCAGATTCGCGTTCCTCGCCTCAAAGAAGGCGTACTCTCCGATGGCCGTCACGTTATAGGTCTTGCTGTTCCACGTCACCGTGTTGGGGATGGTGACATTGCCGCTGTAAGTATAATCAGAGTCATAATTCAACGCAGCATAGCCGCCCCATTTGTTGGTCACCTCGACGGTGTTAGTGCCCGTGATCTTGTAATAGATGCCGTTCACGACGAAATCATAGGGCTGAGCACCAAAGTAATTGACGAAGTTGCTCCAGTAGGTCGCTGCCTTGTAGGTAGCGATATCACGGGGATAGGGCACATAAACCCAGCAAGTGCTGTATCGGGTGCTGAATGTGTTGCTCTTAATGGTCGGCGGCGTGGAATTGTTGGTGTACAACTTCGAGACACTGCTATTATAGAAAGCATAGTCGCCAATTTCTGTCAACACGGGCGACAGATAGACCGTGCTTACATTGGCGCCATAGCAGGCGTAATCGTTGATATATGTCAGATTTGTGGCATTCCTGAGGTCGAGTGTCGATACGCTTGTGCAGTTACGGAAAGCACTATTACCGATACCGGTCACCCTAAAGGACTCACCTCTCCAGGTAACGTTAGCAGGAACAGTGTATGAGCTGCTGGTGTAGCAGTTGTAGTTGCCGTTGTTGGTCACCAAAGCAATATTGTTGGATAACGTGGGAGCAAGCATATAATACAAGCCGCCGATTTGGACGTCATAGGCCGTGCTGCCGCTGATTGTCGTGAAGTACAGGAATCGCATCCAGTAGTCTGTTGATTGGTATCTGTTAGTGTTGTAACTGGCAGCTAAAAGATGTAGGGTTCCCCGAAAGTGCCATCCATATGGGCCGCCACCTTCATTTACGAAAGTGTTTTCCTGGATTGTGGGAGGAAGATAGGCGTAGCAGTAAACATTAGAAACGTAAGAATTACTCGCAGAGAATGCATAATCGCCGATGCTTACCACTCTAAAGCCCAGATACAAGGTCGTGATTGGGCAATTATAGAAGGCATAATCGCCGATGGTTTCCACATTGTTGGGGATGGTGATGCTGGTCAGAGCAGAGCAGTTATTAAATGCTCCGTAGTCAATTCTATTCAAGTTGCTGGGCAACGTCACGCTGGTAAGGCTAGATTGTTTATAGAAAGCCCATTTGCCGATATATTCTATGCTGCTGGGGAGAGAAATAGATGTAAGATTTCCATTACCCGCAGTATTATCAAAGGCCTCATCACCGATGCCTATCACTGGCCATGTCTGGCCATCCCAGGTCACAGAACTTGGGATGGTCACAGCGCCGCTGTATGACGCTGAAGAGGAATTGTCTTCCCTAGAGGTCACCTCGACGAACTCCTGGTCCACGATGTTGTAATAGATGGTCTTTCCGTTGTAGGTCGCACTGAAGTCGTAGGCGGTGGCGCTTAGGGCACTTGACAGGCACGTCACGAGGACGAGCAGTTTTAGGAATAAATTTTGTTTCATAATGATCAACTGATGCCTCCTGAGCCCCCCGAATTCGGCGTTTAGTATTAGTATAATGAAAGCGCAGGGACTTCGTCTGTCTGTTCACTCGTTTGTAGGCATCGCCAAACGCCCTTACTCCGCAAACAGTCATCCCCCACGCTCGGCTTTATGGTCGAGCCCTCTCCCGTGGTTAGGGGGATGGCGTACCACTCAACCTGCGACGGAGCGTTGTTGACTGTCTTTGACCGGAGTAAAAATTTGGCGAATTTCACAAACGAGGTCAAAAACAAAACGCTTTCGTCTTGTTTACAAGTATGTCTTGCTCGGCAATGGGACATGCCCACCACTTTGCACCGCAAAGATAGCATAAAAAAGCAATATTCCAAAAAAAACAGTGATTTTTATGCTCGCTGCGCTCGCAGTTTAGACTCTAAAGGGGCATCCGCCAACAGGCCTCACGCTAAGGCGCTAAGCCGCGAAGTTTTTATTTTTTCATCCGCGCTCAGGGCCCCACGCTAAGGCGCCAAGCCGCGAAGAATTTATTTTTTCATCCGCGCAACGGGCCCCACGCTAAGGCGCCAAGCCGCGAAGGTTTTATTTTTTCATCCGCGCAACAGGCCCCACGCTAAGGCGCAAAGCCGCTAAGGTCTTGGGTTAGAAGACAAGAATGACAATTAATAATTTTAATTTATAATTTGTTTTAATTTAGATAAGATTGGCTGCGTCTCAGCAAATCAAGCAAGCTTGTTTGCGTTCGACTTGCACAATCTTTTCCGTGCGCAGCACGGTTATAGTTCCAGGCGTCTCCCAACGTGAATTAATCATATAATTAATGAATAATTCACGATAATTACATGTAAAAAAAGCCTTAGCGCCTTCGCGTCTTCGCGTGGGATCCCAGATCGCGGATGCCAATTAGCTTAATTCGTTTAATTCGTGGACAGCTAAGAGCGCGGCAGCTTATAATTAATGAATAATTCACGGTAATTACATGTGAAAAATAAAACCTTAGCGTCTTTGCGCCTTCGCGTGGGGTTTCAGAACGCGGATGCCAATTAGCTTAATTCGTTTAATTCGTGGACAGTTAAGAGCGCGGCAGCTTATAATTAATGAATAATTCACGGTAATTACAGGTAAAAAAAGCCAGGATTTCTACCCAGCGATTCATTTCATACATTAATCCCACCCTTTCGTTCAGTATGCCTCAAAACATTTGGTTTGGGGCTTTTCACGCCTCTAATTTTGCATCGACAAAACAATTATCAACTTTTTTAAAACTCAAAAATTATGAAAACCCGTTTACATTTTTTCAGCGATGCAAAAACAGCAGTTATTGCAATCATGTTAACCCTATTAGTCCCCTGCTTCCAGTCCTGCCTCGATGAGTTTGCCGAGACCTCACAGGAGCATGACACCGAAGTCCCCAGCATCCAAATCCTCAACCCCACCAGCGAGGAAGTTTATGTCACCATCGACAACAACGTCGTCATCTCGGGTACCGCCCGTGACAACGGCGTCCTCAAGTCGATCAGCTACACCTCGAGCAGCGGTGCCAGCGGCACGGCGACTGGCCTTGAGAACTGGTCCATCAACGACCTGGAGCTGGCCCAGGGCGACAACACCATCCAGGTGACCGCCACCGACGAGGGCGACAACCGCGGCACGGCCAGCATCATCATCACCAAGAACAAGTACCTCACCTTCCTGGGAACGCCCATGGTGGACAACGACGTGCTCTACACCAACACTCCCAGCGAGCTGTGGATTACCGTGAGCATCGCGCCCAACGACCACCTCATCCCCTCGAGCGTCAAGATCATCGAGCTTGACGCCAGCAACAAGCCCGTTAACGACGTGTGCATGATGTATGACGACGGCAACCTCGACCATGGCGACGAGATCAAGGGAGATAATGTGTTCTCGACCAAGCACACCTTCAGCTTCTCGAGCGAGGGCACCAAGCGCTTCCGCGTGTCGGCCAAGACCAACGAGGACGAGGGCGAGGTCGAAGGCCTCTCGGCAGTGTTCACCCTCACCGTGGTCAACCAGCAGAACGCCTCAGCACAGGTGAAGAACCTGATCGACGTGCACAGGGGCGTCGAGGAGAAACTCGCCGAACTCAGCGGCATGAGCGCCCAGGAGAAGGCCGATGCCGTCACCCAATGGCTCCAGACCCTTCCCGCTGTCAAGAGCGTCCTCAACGAGGATGGCATGATCACCATCAAGCACCTTTCTGGCCTCGAGTCCTATGTCATGCTCAATGACGAGGGCAGCGAGATCAAGGGCAGCACACCCGCCACCGACCGCCGGAGCACACCGTGCCTCCCCCTGAGCCAGCAAACGCGCGGCACCAATGCCAAGCCCGGCGCAAAGCATGCACCCGCCCAAGCCCCGGCCACTAACATCAACCTTAATATCATCCAAAACAAGAATGTGCTCATCTGGGGCGCCTATGAGGACGTCTTCGGCATCGACATGGAGCCTAGCCTGACCGAGATCTTCAACGACAGCCAGGTCAACCTGGATGTGGACCACCTCGCCAACACCCAGTGCAACAGGGCCTCGCTGCAGAGCCTGAACAACTACGGCATCATCGTCTTTGACACCCACGGCTCAGGTGGCAACCTGCTCCTCACCAGGGAAGAAGTGGGCGACTACGACAACCTGAGCACCGATGACATCTATGACCTGTATGCCAGCATCTATCAAGTGGCAACCATGGGCGACAACAAGAGCTACTATGCCGTCACCGCCAAGTTCTTCAGGAACAAGATGAACACCATGCTGCCCAATAGCGTGATCTTCAACGGCTCCTGCCAGAGCCTCAAGACCGACCGCCTGGCCAACGCGCTGATCAGCAAGGGCGCCAAGACCTATCTGGGCTTCAGGGCCAACGTGTTGACCTCTACCTGCCGCGACAAGGCTGACCAATTCTTCACCCGCCTGGTGGGCGACGACCTCAAGACCACAGGTCAATCCTATATCGCTGACCTCGATTTTATTGAGCGTGAAGGCACCAATTCATGGAGCAACTCCTACCTGATGAGCGGCAGCCAGGACATGCGCTTCTACCTGGGATTGATTAACGGCGACTTTGAGTATGGCAACCTCAACGGATGGAACACCAACGGTGACGGTCGCGTCATCACCCAGCTGGGCACCCTGAAACCCTCGCAGGGCTACTACATGGGCATCGTCTCGACCGGCTTGGGATATACCGAGAAATATGGCCGCATTTCCCAGTCGTTCAAGGTGACCAACGAGAACAGCCTGAAAATCAAGTGGAACTTCCTGTCCGAAGAGTTCCTCGAGTATGTGGGCAGCATCTACCAGGACTACCTCAAGATCACCATCACCGATGGCCAGAACTCCACAGTGCTCATGTCGATGGCTATTGACCAGTTTGCCAGCAATTACTCCCTCAGCAGGGTATCGCCCACCATCGTGTTTGACCGCGGCGACGTTTACATGACCGGCTGGCAGACCACCACCTTTGACATCAGCCAGTACAAGGGCAAGACCGTCACGCTCACGATCGAGACCGGCGACATCGGCGACAGCATCTTTGACAGCGCGACACTGTTAGACGAAATCAGCATCTACTAATGAAAAAGCTCGTATCGCTCATGATGGCAGCGGCCATGTGGCTCATGGGGTGCTCGGCAACAGGTAATGCCCTGGACAACGCTTGCAAGGTGCGCCTGTACAAGAACAGGCAGTCCAGCGAGACACACCAGCAAAACGTGCAGGAGCTCGAAGCCCTGGTCAAGGAACTGGTCGAGGGAACCGACGACGCTTACAAGCAGATTGTCACCGCCCAGGACATCAAGGAGCTCAAGCAGCAGCTCTGCTTGGAAATCATCTTCCCCGGCGAGTTGACCATCGCCCTCAACGGCGGCACCTGCATCACGATGAGCAAAATTCTCATCCCGCTCGACGAGCATCACGACGATAGTATCGTGTTCTACTGCGGCCATGAAAGATACTTTTCTCCACCCTATGTTAACAGCCACGGTGCCCGAACGTTGGAAAAAATATTGCAATGTGTGACGACAATGCCATGAGGCACACCAGTCTTGATAAGAGTAGGGGCATCCCATAGTGCCTCTACTCTTTTTTTGTTTTTTCTGGCCCACCAAATGAGGAAAAACTTCACCCCTTTGCGGCGATAACTGAAAACTTTGTTGTAATTTTGTAAGTTAAACACAAAACCTCTACACGACGATGGCAAAACAAGGACTCACACTGGAACAGAAGCAGACCCAACGCCTGGCGCTCGAGCAGCAACGATTGCTGGGCATGGTGCTGGAGAAGAACGATGCTGAGATGGCCGAGTTCATTGACAACAAAGTGAATGAAATTCAGGCCCTTGAAAAGAAAAGCGACGAGAACGACGAGTATGACAACAGTCAAGACCACGACCGGGGCAACGAACAACCCTCCGAGGCCGAGGTGAGCGCCGAGACTAGTGGCGATGACGACACGCTCGCGTGGTATCGCTATTTTGCCAACAACCGCAGCCGTGACGATGAGTACTACACCCCAACGGCGGTCAACGAGAAATCATTGCAGGAGTTCCTGACCGACCAACTGGGCGAACTAGAGCTCGACGAGACCCAGCAGATGATTGCCCGAGCCATTGTGGGCAACATTGAGGATAACGGCTACCTGCGCCGCAGCGCTGCCGAGATTGCCGACGACGTGACGTTTAATGACGGATATGTGGTTGACGCACAACAGGTGGAGCAGATGCTGGAGGTCGTGCAGTCACTGGATCCGCCAGGCATCGCGGCACGCAACCTGCGCGAGTGCATGATGCTGCAGCTGCAGCGCAAGCCCCGCAACGCCGAGGTCGAGATGGCACTCACCATGGTCGATAAGCACTTTGACGAGATGGGATCCATGCGCTTTGACTCCATCGGACGCAAGATGGGCGTGCCCAAGGAGCAGTTGGAGGAAGTGTTCAGGCGCCAAATCAGGCGCGGGTTGAACCCGTTCCCCGGCAACGCCTTTGAATCGCGCATGGACAGCAGCCAGCAAGTGACGCCCGACTTTGATGTCGAGATTGACGAGGATAACGACCGATTGACGGTGACCTTGCGCAACAACATCCCCACCCTGCAAATCAGCGAGAGCTATGCCCTGATGAACGAGCGCTACAAGAAAACCGACTCGCTGAGCGTCAAGGAAACCAAAGAGAAAAAGCAAATCCAGGACGCCTTCCAGCGTGCAAGCATGTTCATCGAGGTGCTCAAGCAGCGCCAGGAGACGCTCTTCAACACCATGAGCGCCATCGTCAAGTGCCAGCGCGACTACTTCATGAGCGGCGATGAACGCGACCTTAAACCGCTGGGCCAGCAACAGATTGCCGACATGATTGGCAAGGATGTGTCGGTGGTATCACGAGCCGTGAGCAACAAGTATGTGCAGCTGCCATGGGGCATCAAGAGCCTGAAGTCATTTTTCTCCGAGGATATCAATGGCGCCTCCAGGCACGAGGTGTATGATGATCTCAAAAAACTGATTGATGCCGAGGATAAGGCCCACCCATTGAGCGACGATGCCCTGTGCGACCGCCTCAAGGAGATGGGATACAAGCTGGAGCGCCGCACGGTAGCCAAGTACCGCGAGGCCTTGAAGATTCCCAGCAGTACCGTGCGCCGCAAGATGGCAAAATAACAACGAGTCAACGATGATATTTTTATTGGTCAGCTAACAGTCCTTACAATGCCAATCAGTAAATTCACAATCAATAAATTTATCGCGGGCGTGGCCAACTTCTTGTCCACGGTCCTGAGTCCGTTGCTCATGCCCACCTTTGGCGTTTTCCTGGTGTTCTGGTTGTCGGTATTGTGCCTGCTACCTTATGGCCGCCGAGTGTCTATGTTGCTCGTCAGCATGGGCATCACCTGCATCCTGCCGCTCATCTTCCTGAGCGTGCTGCGGCACTTCAAACTGGTCACCAACCTGCATGTCGAGGTGAGGGAACAACGCATGGTGCCCTACCTGTTTGCCGCCGTATGCAATGCGGCAGCAGCCTATTACCTGTACTATTCCCACATGCCACGATGGTTCATCATGTTCATGGTCGGCTCGATGTTGACCATCATCGTGATGGTGATCATCAACCTGAGGTGGAAAATCAGTGCCCACATGGCGGGCATCGGGGGCATCGTGGCATTGATCAACCAGATTCATGTCCAGGGATTGGGCGCTTTGGACCTGCTGTGGCCCTTGTGCATCTCGATTATCGTCGCTGGTGCGTTGGGCTCGGCACGGCTGATTCTCAAGCGTCATGACTCGTGGCAAGTGCTGGCTGGAGCTGTTGTCGGCTTCTTGTGTGTGACCATAACCATGAAATTTTTTGGATAAAAACAAGTACTACTTTAACCTTAATCAACGTCAATGAATACGACCTTCAATTATAACCGCCGCCACACCTTGAGTGTAAATGTGGGACAGATTCCCATGGGCAGCGAATGGCCCATCAGGGTCCAGTCGATGACCAACACCGCCACCGACGACGTGGAATCTAGCGCCGCCCAGTGCCAACGCATCGCCTATGCGGGGGCCGAGTATGTGCGACTCACGGCCCAAGGCGTGAAACAGGCCAACAGTATTGGCGAAATTTCTAAGCTGCTGCGCTCACAGGACTGCAACATCCCCTTGATTGCCGATATCCACTTCAATCCCCAGGCTGCCCTTGCGGCCGCCGCGGTGTGCGAGGGCGTGCGCATCAACCCGGGGAACTTTGTGGACCCGGCACGCACCTTCAAGCAATTGGAGTACAGCGATGAGGAGTACCAAGCCGAGTTGGGCCGCATCCGTGAGGCCCTGTTGCCTTTTATCGCCGTGTGCCGCGAGCACCACACCGCCGTCAGGCTGGGTGTGAACCACGGCTCGCTCAGCGACCGCATCATGAGCCGCTATGGCAACACAGCCGCCGGCATGGTCGAGAGTGTGATGGAATTCCTCAGGGTATTTGTTGATGAGGGATTCATGGATGTTGTCATCTCGATGAAGGCCTCTAACGTGGCCGTCATGGTCGAAGCCGTGCGACGCCTGGTCGATGCCATGGATCGCGAGGACATGCATTTCCCGCTCCACTTGGGCGTTACCGAGGCGGGATTTGGCGAGGACGGACGCATCAAGAGCGCTGTGGGCATCGGCACACTCATGGCCGAAGGCTTGGGCGACACCATCAGGGTGTCCCTCAGCGAGGATCCCGAACTCGAGGTGCCCGTCGCCCGCAAGTTGGTGGACTATATAACGGCTCGAGCCGGCCATGACTTGATCGAGGGCGAGTATTGTGAGGGTTATGACCCGTTGTGCCCAGCACGGCGCAAGTCGGTGACAGTCGACGGACTCATCGGCGGAACGATGCAGCCTGTGGTCATCGCCAGCTACCGCCCCGATGAGATTGACGGAACAACCGTGCTGCCCGATTTCTACTACAGCGGCGACGGAATGATTGACGGTATGCACCGCTTCCTTGTGCCCTTAGCCAGGTGGAGCGGTGAGCGCAATGCCTATCCCTTGCTCACACTGGGCGAGTGGGAGCCTTGCCCACCAACCTCATTGCGCTTTCTGCAAGTGCCTGCCAGCACCCCCGTGCAGCGATTGGAGTTCCTGCGTGACCGCAACGACACGGTTCTGGTGATCACGCCTGTGGGCATCAATATCCCTGGCAGCCAGCAGGCTTTGACCCACGCCCTGAGCGCTCATGGCATCCATTGCCCTATTGTGATGCGCAACACCTATGCCGACAGCTCCAATGACTGGTTGCAGGTGAAGGCTGGGGCCGACCTTGGTGCCGTGCTCATGAACCGCCGCGCCGATGGCATCTGGCTTGAGGCGCCCAACATTCACAGCGGCATTGAAGTCGTGAAATATGCCTTCGCCGTGTTGCAGGCAGCCCGCCAACGCATCACCAAGACGGAGTTCATCTCATGCCCCGGCTGCGGCAGGACAATGTTTGACCTGCAGTCCACCGTCAAGCGTGTACAGCAGGCCACGTCCCACCTGCGCCACCTCAAGATCGGGGTCATGGGCTGCATCGTCAACGGTCCCGGCGAGATGGCCGATGCCGACTATGGCTACGTGGGCGCTGCCGCGGGCCGCGTCAGCCTGTACAAGGGCAAGCAATGCATCGAGATGAACATCCCCGAGCAGGACGCCATCGACAGGTTGCTGGACCTCATCAAGCAGAATGGAGACTGGGTTGATCCTTAATGGTCACCCTTAAGCTTTAACGATAGAGAATGAAAAAGACAATACTCATGTTGTTGCTCATGATGGCGGTGCTCGCCTCGTGCAGCAGCGGCAGTTTCAAGATTGAGGGCAATCTCCCTAACCTTGAGGGCAAGGCCGTGCGCGTGCTTTTCAAGGCCGACTCATGCATTGTTGATGAACCGATTGAGGCCGACAACAAGGGTGGGTTCACCTTCAAGGGCGAATCATCCCAACCCGTGCTGGTGTCATTGCTCAATTACCGTGGCGAAGTCTTGACCATGCTGGTCGCTGTCAACGGCGACCATATCAAGGTGTCGGGCGACGCGGGAAAAGCCATGGGCATCAAGATCAGTGGCAGCAACCTCAACGAGGAGTGGCAACTGTTCCGCAAGGAGCACACCTCCTTTTATACCGACCCCAACCCCAGCCGCCTGAATGCCGCCATCGAGAAATATGTGCGCGAGCATCCCGCCGACATGCTCTCTACAGTGCTGCTCATGGCCGACTACACCGACTTCAGCGACCGCGATAAAGTGGAAAAGATGCTCATGAGCATTGAGGAACAAGCCCGACCCGAGTCTCTCACAGCACCCTTCACAAACCTGTTCGGGCAAGACAAGCATACAAGCCTACCCCGCTTGATGACCCTCAAGCTAACAAAGAATGGTTCCAGATTTGATGAGATCAAGCTCACGGGGCACCAGACACTCATCAACCTGTGGGCCCAGCCGCAAAATGACCGTAGCCCCATCATCAATGCCATCACAGCCATGACCGAGGCAACAGATGGAGCCATTCAGGTGCTTGACGTGCTCATGGAGAGCGACACCCTCAGATGGCATCAGGCCATCGCCAATGACCCAAAAAGCTGGTCTCACTACTGGGCGCCAGGCGGTCCCCTGGAACAGGGCATCCAGCTGCTGGGCATCACTTCGGCCCCCTGGTATGCCGTTGCCGACAGCACCGGCCTCATCGTTTACTCGGGCCCAAGCCTTGACGCAGCCATCAAGAAAATCAAGTAAGTTTTTCTACTTTTCATTTGGCCCCACGCAAAGCCGCAACGGCTTCAAACAACTTGCACAACATTGAATCAACTAAAACAACATTTTTAGTTGACATCCGCACGCGGATTTTTTCACGTGAATTGTCGTGAATCGATCATATAATTAATGAATAATTCACGGTAATTACATGTAAAAAAAAGCCTTAGCGTCTTTGCGTCTTCGCGTGGGGGTCCAGAGCGCGGATGCCAAATTTGTCTAATTCGTGTAATTCGTGGACAGATAAGAGCGCGGCAGCCTCTCTAAACTTTAAACTGCTCGCGCAGCGAGCATCACAAATTGTTTGCAAAAAACGTCCAAAACTGCCGATTTCGGGGAGAAAAAAACACCAAATACATCAAAATAAATAGGGTGAAAACTAAAAACTTGATTTTTTTATGCCCCACGTCAAGAAAATAATGTATATTTGCAGGCTGAAAAAGACGTTTGAAGCGAAATTTAACAAAATTTAATTAAATAATTAACAAAACAAATGCAAACTAAAGGTTTTATTAGAGTCCTTACTTATGCACTGTTGTTGATTTGCGCGTTCTATCTGTCATTTTCTTTTGTGAGCACTCACTATCAGAACAAGGCAGAGAAGAAGGCTCTCGCTGCTGCCGGCATCAAATCGCCCGACACCAGCAACGAGAAGTACAAAGCAGCGCTGAACCAGTATCTGGACTCCCTCGCCAAAGAGAAAGTGTACCTCAACTATTACACTTTCCAGCAGGTTCGTGAGAAAGAGCTGGGCTACGGCCTTGACTTGAAGGGTGGTATGAATGTGACACTGCAAATCTCAGTGCCCGACATCTTGCGCGCGCTCGCGAACAATAATCCAGATAAGAAGTTTAACCAGGCCATCGACAATGTGGCAAACAGCAGTACCGCTCAGGACGACTTCGTGGGCTCCTTCTGCAAGGAGTACAAGAAACTCGCTCCCGAGGGCAACTTGGCTCAGATCTTCCGCGGTATCGACAAGATCGCTGCCAACCCCACTGCCAATGACCGTGAGGTGCAGAACATCCTCAACGACGAGGTCAACAGTATGGTCGACAACTCCTACAAGGTGTTGCGCAACCGTATCGACCGCTTTGGCGTGGTACAACCCAATATCCAGAAGTTGCAGAGCACTGGCCGCATCCTGCTTGAGCTCCCGGGTGTGAAAGAGCCCGAGCGCGTACGCAAACTGTTGCAGGGTGCCGCTAACCTGGAGTTCTATCTGACCTACACGCTGTCTGACATCGTTGGTTCGCTGCGTCAGCTCAGTGACCAGGCTACCGCCAATGTCACCACCGCCCAGGCAACCCCCGCCGACACGACCGCTAAGGCCGCTGCCGACACCACCAAGGCTGCCGAGCCCGTCAAGAAAGACAAGAATGCTCCCACCCTGGCCCAGTTGACTGGTTTTGATGCACTGGCAAGTGCCAACCCCGCATCGCCCGTGATTGGCTACGTTAACGCTAGCGATACCGCTACCGTCAACAAGATCATCAACTCGACCGCCGCTAAGACCATCCTGCCCGCTGACTTGAAGCTGGCTTGGACCGTTAAGCCCGAGAGCATGCAGAACGGCCACGAGGCCTTCCAGCTCGTCGCCCTGCGCACCGTCAACGGACAGCCCGTCCTCAACGGTGACGTCGTTACACGCGCCAGCAGCGAGTATGACAACCTGCAGGGTCAGGTAGTTTCGATGAACATGAACGATGAGGGCGCACGTCAGTGGAGCCGCATCACCGGTCAGAACATCGGCAAGGCCATCGCCATCGTGCTCGATGACCAGGTTTACTCATTCCCCAATGTGAACAGCAAGATCGACGGTGGTCGCTCACAAATCAGTGGCCGCTTCACCGTCGAGGAGGCTAACGACCTTGCTAACGTGCTCGAGTCTGGTAAGATGGTAGCACGTGTCAATGTTGCTAGCGAGAGCGTGATTGGCCCGTCGCTGGGTAAGGAATCCATCGAGAAGGGTCTCCGCTCATTCATCATCGCACTCGTGCTGTTGATGTGCTTCATGTGGTTCGCTTATGGCTGGCAGGCTGGTTCAATCGCCAACCTCGGTCTGGTGCTCAACCTCTTCTTCACCATCGGTATTCTTGCATCATTCCAGAGTGTGCTCACCCTGCCTGGTATCGCCGGTATCGTGCTCACCCTCGGTATGGCGGTCGACGCCAACGTGCTTATCTTCGAGCGTTGTAAGGAGGAATTGCGCGCTGGCAAGGGTCTCAAGGCCGCCGTTAGCGACGGTTACAAGAACGCCTTCTCGGCCATCTTCGACTCTAACTTGACCACCATCATCACGGGTATCATCCTGATCCTCCTCGGTTCAGGTCCCATCCGCGGTTTTGCCGTTACCCTCGTGATCGGTATCTGCTGCTCATTCTTCACCGCCGTGTTTGCAACACGCCTCGTGATGGAGCACTTCGTCAACAAGGGCACCTTCGACAAGATGACCTTCAGCACCTCGCTCACCCGCAACCTCATGCAGGACATCAAGTTCAACTTCATGGGCGCTGCCAAGAAGACCTCTGTCATCGTGCTCGCACTCCTCGCCATCATGGCTATCCTGTTCGCCGTTCGCGGCTTGAGCCGTGGTATCGACTTCTCAGGTGGTCGCAACTATGTGGTACAATTTGACCATCCCGTCAAGACCCAGGCCCTGGAGAACCAGCTCACCGAGCTCCTCCCTGGTGCCAACACCTCAGTCATCACCATCGATAACGACACCAAGGTGCGCGTTTCGACTAACTACAAGATCGATGACAACAGCGAGGGCATTGACAACGAGATCATGGACAAGCTCTATGAGGGCTTGAAGAGCGACCTTGGCTCGATGTCCAAGGAAGACTTCAGCATGTCCAACGAGAACATCGGCGTTGTATCGAGCGAAACCGTCGGCCCGAGCATCGCAAGCGACATGACCCGCCAGGCCGTTTGGGCTGTGCTCTTCTCACTGCTCGCAATGGCACTCTACATCCTGTTCCGTTTCCGCAACATCGCGTTCTCTATCGGCGCTCTGGCTGCCGTAGCGTTCACCGCGTTTGTGGTAATCGGCTTCTACAACCTCCACGGCCTGCTCCCCTTCTCAATGGAGATTGACCAGACCTTCATCGCCGCCATCCTGACCGTTATCGGTTATCAGGTGAACGATACCGTGGTTGTATTCGACCGTGTGCGTGAGTACCGTAAGCTCTATCCCAAGCAGGACCTCTACACCACCTTCAACAAGGCGTTGTGCAGCACCCTATCACGTACCATGATGACCTCTATCACGACACTGCTCGTGCTGTTCATCATGCTGTTCTTCGGCGGTGAGAGCATCCGCAGCTTCATCTTCGCGATGATCCTCGGTGTCATCATCGGTACTTGCTCATCACTCTTCATCGCTTCGCCCGTGGCCTACTGGATTGCCCGCCGCAGCGATAAGAAAGAGGCAGCTCTTGCCACTAAAGTGAACAGGTAATTCCTGAAACTCAACATTACCGGCTGGCCTCAGCGCCAAGCCAAGTGCCAGCCGGTTTGGTATTGCTCCTGTAGTTCAATGGATAGAATGGAGGTTTCCTAAACCTTAGATTTGGGTTCGATTCCCAGCGGGAGTACAATTAAAGAATGAGCACTGACAACGTTGTCGGTGCTCTTTCTTATAGGGTTGAATTTCCTCTTGGTAGAGACGCAAAATTTTGCGTCTCTACTAAGACCCCTTGGCGTGGGCGATGATGTCGTCATACACGGCAATCACCTTCTGGATGTCAAAGCGGCTCTCGGCCAGCTTGCGGCTCTCGATCGACATCTGCCGGCGCTGCTCCCGGCTGAGCTCGATGTAACGCTTGATGGCGTCAACGAGCGCAGGCACGCTCTTGGGCTCGACAAGGTAGCCGTTAACGCCGTCCACAACGGTCTCCTTGCAGCCATAGATGCTGGTGGTGATGATGGGCTTGCCACAGGAGCAGGCCTCCATGAGCGAGCGGTTCAGGCCCTCGCTGTAATAGGAGGGAATGGTGATGACACTGCCTGGACGGCTGTACACCTCAAGCATGTTGCTAAAGGTGCCCAAGTACTCTATATAGCCTTGCTTGACGTCGTTCTCGACTTCCTCCTTGGTGATGTTGGACGATGCGTCGGGCGACCCGTCGGCAAAGGTGCCGATGGCTTGGAACTTGACTTGGCCGTACTGCTGTTTGACCACCTTGGCCGCCTCGACAAAGATGCGGTAGCCTTTCTCGGCAATCATGCGGGCAATGAACACGAAAGTGATCTCCTGGGCATCGTTGTCATAGAACGGGTAGTTGCTGATGTTCACGCCCTCGCCACCCTTGAGCCACAGGATCTTTTCCTTCCTGCACAAGCGCTTCTCTTGCAGGGTATTGTAATTACTCTCGTTGAGCACCATGATGTGCTGTGTGCACTTCATGCTCAAGCGATAGAGCGCCCTGGCGATGCGGGAACTCATGTCGTTGTGCGAGAAAGCATAGCCCAGGCCCGCCATCATGCACGAATTGGGTATTCCTAACAACTTGGCGGCAAATGCGCCATAGATATTGGGCTTGATGGTGTAGTTGAACACATAGTCGGGCCGCTCTTTCTTGAAGATCTTGTAGAGCTGCTTCAGGTAGCTCAGGTTGTCGATGATGCCTGTCGACGCCCTATTGGCATAGATGGGTATCATCTTGGCGCCAGGGGGCATCTTCTTGAGGTCATCCACCATCCTCACGGGGCACACCAGAATCACTTCATGCCCGCACTCCAAGAAGTGGCGGATGATGTCGATCCTGAAAACAGTGAGCCCAAAGGTGTTATTGTTATTGAATAAAATTTTCATGGGGCAGCATTATTTACGGTTTTTAGCCTTGCGGTGGTAATGGTCATACATCTTGGTGGGCATCGCCCATTTTACCATGGGCACAATCACGCTCTCGGGATAGTGCCACCACGGCAGATGGAACGCGCGGCAGATGCGCAGGCGCATCAACACCTCGTTGCGGCGGGCCTTGAAATTGCGCCGCCTGGTGGCATTGCGGTCGTCGCGCATCATGTAGAGCGGCTCCTCAAGGCAGTAGCCCTTGTACCCCTTGGTGTACAGTTTGAGCCACAGGTGCTGGTCCTCAAGTCTGAGCAGATAGTCCGACACGGTATAGCCGCCAACGGCGCGATAAGCCTCGAGGCGCATCAGCACCGGTGCGTGGCAGAATGTCACCCCGTGCAAGAAATCGAGCCCCGTGGGGTTATTGTGCTGCTTGCCGCGCTTGAACTCGCCCTGCTCGTCAAAATAGATCATCGGGCAACTCACAAAGGCATACTCTGGATGCGCGTCGAGGAAGTTGATTTCCTTCTCAAAGCGGTCGGGCAACGAGATGTCGTCGCCGTCCATGCGGGCGACATACTCGGTATCGGCCAGCTCCAGGCAGCGGTTCAGCGTGTGGTTCAAGCCCATGTTCTTCTCGTTCCTGATGAGGATGATGTTATCGTGTTGGCCAGCATACTGGGCCGCCACCTCATAGGTGTTGTCGCTGGACCCGTCCTCACACAGGATAATCTTGAAGTCCTGGTAGGTCTGAGCATACAGTGAATCCAGCGCCTCGACCAGTGTGGGAGCGCAGTTGTAAATGCCTATAATTACCGAGATGCGTGCCATTTTTTCAATCGTTTAATCTGGAGGTCTCGGAGCTGCCTGCTAGCCTGTTGTTGTGGGGTAACAATGGGCTGGGCGGATAGCCCACATTTCCAATTTACAAAAGTAGAAAAAAAAACACACATATTGGCCAGTTTGGTCAAAAAAGTGTCACTACAGCCCGCCGCAATGGCCCGTGGGCCGTGGCTGTGCCATCCGTTCCATCAGTCAACTCCGTTCCATCCGTCTTGTCCCGTGGGCCGTGGCTGTGCCACGGTTCCTGTCCCGTGTGATTGCAAAACAAGCATTGGACATGATGCCCAATGCTTGTCGTCGGTTGATGTGTACCGTGTGCTTTACTTCTTAAAGAAGCGGTTGTACAGGCCGGTGAAGCCCTGTCCGTGACGAGCCTCGTCACGTGCCATCTCATGAACGGTGTCATGGATAGCGTCGAGGTTCTGGGCCTTGGCCAGCTTAGCGATGCGGAACTTGTCCTCACAGGCGCCAGCCTCGGCAGCCATGCGTTTCTCAAGGTTGGTCTTGGTGTCCCAAACCACCTCGCCCAGCAACTCGGCAAACTTGGCAGCATGCTCGGCCTCTTCAAAGGCATAGCGCTTGAATGCCTCGGCCACCTCGGGATAGCCCTCGCGGTCGGCCTGGCGTGACATCGCCAGATACATGCCCACCTCAGAGCACTCGCCCTCAAAGTGTGCCTTCAAGCCAGCCAGGATTTCGGGGTCAACACCCTTGGCAACACCGATGACATGCTCGGCGGCATAGGTTACCTCCTCGTCTTCCTTGAGTTCCTTGAACTTCTCGGCGGGTTGTTTACACTGCGGACATTTCTCGGGCGGTGTGTCACCCTCATGAACATAACCACAAACGGTACAAATCCATTTTTTAGCCATAATTTCTCTAGTTATTAAGTTGTAAGTTTTAAGTTAAACAGATGTTTTCTTGAATTAATTAAGGTTGAGTGCGTTACTCGGTCACTTCCTCAAAATCCTCGGGACCAACGCCGCACAGCGGGCACTCTTCGGGCGGTGTGTCACCCTCATGGATGTAACCGCACACTACACATTTCCATTTCTTCATTGTCGCGAATTGTTTTAGATGGTTAATAAAAAGATTTTTACTGGTTACAAAGTTAAACCAATGAACTCCTATTTTCCAAATTTTTTATTGTTTTTTATGAAAATTTTCCACCGTTCCCTTCCTTCCCTCCGCCCCATCCGTCCCATCCGCCCCGTCCCGTGTGCGGTGGCGCCGCCACCGCCCCTAAAAGCAAAAAATCCCCTTCGCCTCTTGACAACCACCCCTTTAAAGTACTATCTTTGCCTCTCGATAACACCAAGTTAAACACATTAAATCTTTAACACCATGAAAATCAACTATTACCGCCATCCCAATGCAGAAGGCGAAAGCGAATCCTGGGAAAATTGCCAGTTCGACAGCAACACCGACCTCAGTTCACTCACCGTCAAGCACCTGGTCACCATCAACGGTCAGCCATTCCTGCGCCAACACCACCTCACTTACCTCACCGGCAAGGAGACATGCCACGCCCACCACTTTGCCAAGCTCCTCGCCACAAAGCTCCTCGCCAAACCATCCACCACGTCAAAATCCAACTGCAAGGTACTCTGGATCGACACCCTCCACGGCCCCCACGTCTGCGCCAAGATCTACTACGAGCTCATCGCCCATGCTACCGACAAGGAAAACCTCCACTTCATCTGTCTCGACATCCTCGGCTCGCAGCGGCAAAACTTCTACGCCATCAACCGCAACATCGAGTATCTCATCAAGCAGTACGACCCCGAGCTCGTCATCATCGATGACATCGACCACTTCATGCCGTTCTGCGGTGTCAACACCGCCAACGAGTTCTGCCACATCATCCGCGACGTCATCAACCACACCGAGACCGCCTTTCTCTGCATCGGCTACAACCATCTCGGCAAGAAAGCCAGCACCACCGGCAACCTCGGTAAGTACCTCTTCCTTGATGCCACCGATGTCTTTGGCCTCTCAACCCAGGGCAACGTCACCACAGTGCGCCTCGTCAACAGTTACGACATGAGCTGCCTGCCCGACGACTCCCAGTTCCGCTTCACCATCGGCACCGACAACCTCCCCCACGAGGCCTCCAACGCCGCCACCAAGAAGCCAGACCAAAAAGTAGCCCCCACCGAGGCAATCAACAACCAGAATAACAGCGAGCTAGATACACCAGTTAACACATCATTAACACTTCCGACACCCCCTTCAACACAGCAATCAAGCCCAAAACCAGCCCAGCCATCAGCTCACCAGCAACCCCGTCCTGTATGCGGTGGCGCTGCCACCGCCACAACTCCCACCACGCCGCCCGATAGCCCAGTCCCCCGTGCCGTCACTCAGTGACGGCCATTCTCCCGCTTGTCCATGCTGTCCCGTGTGCGGTGGCGCTGCCACCGCCGCCCCATTCTCTCCGTCCCTTCCGTTTTTTCCGTTCCATCCGTCCCATCCGCCCTGTTCTGTGTGCGGTGGCGCTGCCACCGCCGCATGCAGGACAAGTAGTGAAGGAACTTTGGACAGGAATCCTTTTCCAGAAAAAAGGAGGGCAGGTGCCCTTGTGGTGCCCGCCCTCGTGAAGTTTTTCATTGTTTACCTACCCCCTTTCATATATAGGGGACTTTTTATCTGTTGGCAGCCATAAAGTCCTCGACATCCTGGGGATGGTAGGGGATGCGCTTCTCGCCCAGGAAGCGGCAGCCGTCGGCGGTGATGAGGATGTCGTCCTCGATGCGGATGCCACCAAAGTCCTTATAGGTCTCGAGCTTGTCGAAGTTGAGGAACTCGGCGCAGTGGCCGCTGGCACGCCAGTCGTCGATGAGGGCGGGAATGAAGTAGATGCCCGGCTCGTCGGTTACGACGAAGCCTTCTTGCAGGCGGCGGCCCATGCGCAGGGCATTGGTGCCGAACTGCTCCAGGTTGGGACGGGTTTCCTCGTCAAAGCCGACGTAGATTTGTCCCAGGCCTTCCATGTCGTGAACGTCCATACCCATCATGTGCCCCAGACCATGAGGCAAGAACATGGCGTGAGCACCAGCAGCAACAGCCTCGTCAACGTCGCCCTTCATCAGACCCAGCTCCTTGAGGCGCTCGGTCATCAGGCGGCACACGGCCATGTGAACGTCCATATATTTCATGCCAGGCTTGGAAATACCCAATGCCAAGTCGTGGCACTCCTCGACAATGCTGTAGATCTCGAGTTGGCGCTGGTCATACTTGCCCGTAACGGGCATGGTACGGGTGTTGTCGCTGCAATAGAACTCCATCGTCTCGGCACCGCAGTCACACAGTGCCAGCCTGCCGGCCTCGAGGGGAGCCATCGAGGGGTTGCCGTGCATGATCTCGCCATGCTGCGAGAAGATGGTGGCGAAGCTCACCTTGGCGCCATAGCTCTCGGCAATGCCGTCCACCTGGCCACCGATGTATTTCTCGGTCACGCCCGGCTTGATGAGGCGCATGGCCGTGGTGTGCATCATGTAGCCCACCTCGGCAGCGCGCTCGAGCTCGACAATCTCCTCGGCAGTCTTGACCGAACGCATGTGGATGACCGCCATGCGCAGGTCGTGGGACACGGCCTCGGCCTGCTTGTCAGGGTGGATGCCCAGCAGGTCCATGATCTGTATCTTGGTGTCGTGGCGGTAGGGCGGCAGGAAATGGATGCGGCGGCCCTTGGCACGCGCCTCGTCACAGATGACCTGCAACTGTTTCATGGGCGCTGAGTGGGCCACGCCCACCTGAGCAGCCATGTCGGCCACGCTATCGACCGAACCATACCACACGATATCCTCGATGTCGATGTCATCGCCCACGAGGGTCTCGATGTTGTTATCAATGTCGATGACACCCACCAGGCCGTCGCGCTGCTGACCAAAGTAGTACAGGAACGAGGAATCCTGGCGGAAGGGATAATAAGCGTTGTTAGGATAGTTGCACGGTGACTCATTGTTGCCAAAAAGCAGAATCACGCCGTCGCCCACCCGCTTTTTTAACTCGTCACGTCTCTCTTGATAGGTTTCTTTCTTGAACATAAGTGATATTGCAGTTTAAAGGTTAATGTTTCGATAGGGGCAAAGATAATGAAAAGATTTTATTCAATGGCGGTCGGCAACGAGTTTTTGCCGATTTTAGGGAGTGTTTACCGATTGGAGTCACTACCAGGAGAAAAAAATGGGAACTTTTTTTGCCAAAACGCTTGCGTATTAAAAAAAAGTATTACCTTTGCAGTCGCAAAACCAAAATGCCCAGGTGGCGGAATTGGTAGACGCGCACGTTTCAGGTGCGTGTGCCGCGAGGTGTGCGGGTTCGAGTCCCGCCCTGGGCACCACCAAGAATCCTTGACAATCGGCTGATTGTCAAGGATTTGCTTTTCTACCCCACCATTACATAAAAATCATGCCGCAGGGTCGTGGATGACCTTGCGGCATGATGTATGTTGGTCAAAGGCCTCTTTCCTTTCAGCTAAAGCCTAATAGCCTAAGTCCTAAAACCTGTCTTAGTCAGCGCACTTGGCGCAGATGAACTCGCGGTTCAAGCGGGCAATGTTGCTCAGCTTGATGTTCTTGGGGCACTCGGCGGCACAAGCACCAGTGTTTGTGCAGTTACCGAAACCGAGCTCGTCCATCTTGGCCAGCATAGCCTTGACGCGGCGCTTAGCCTCGGCACGGCCCTGAGGCAGCAGTGCGAACTGGCTCACCTTGGCGCTGAGGAACAGCATGGCCGAGCCATTCTTGCAGGCAGCCACACAAGCACCGCAACCGATGCAGGTAGCGCTGTCCATGGCCTCGTCGGCGGCTTCCTTGCTGATGGGGATAGCGTTAGCATCCTGTGCACCGCCTGTCTGGAAGCTCACATAGCCACCAGCCTGCTGGATCTGGTCAAAGGCATTGCGGTTAACCATCAAGTCCTTGATCACGGGGAAAGCGGCGCTGCGCCAGGGCTCAACAGTGATGGTGTCGCCATCATGGAAACGGCGCATGTAGAGCTGGCATGTTGTTGCACCGGTAGCGGGACCGTGAGGGTGACCGTTAACATAGAGCGAGCACATGCCGCAGATGCCCTCGCGGCAGTCGTGGTCAAAGGCAATGGGCTCCTGACCCTGCTCGATGAGCTGCTCGTTGAGGATGTCCATCATCTCGAGGAACGAGGTGTCGGTGGGAATGTCGTGCATCTCGTAGGTCTCGAAACGTCCTTCAGCATGGGCGTTGGCTTGACGCCAAACCTTAATTTTGAAGCTTATATTGGTCTCCATTTTATTCGATGAATTTAATTGTGTGGTTGATTATGACTTATAGTTACGCGTCTGGACCTTGATGGCCTCGTAGTGGAGCGGCTCCTTGATAAGCGTGGGAGCGGTCTCGTCGTTGCCGTTGTACTTCCAGCAGGCGACATAGAAGAAGTTCTCGTCGTCACGCTTGGCCTCGCCTTCCTCGGTTTGATGCTCCTCGCGGAAGTGGCCACCACAGCTCTCGTGGCGGTTCAAGGCATCATAGGCGATGAGCTCACCCATGGTGATGAAGTCGCGCAGGCGGAACGCCTTGTCCAACTCGATGTTCATGCCCTCTTGAGTGCCGGGGATGAACAGGTTGTTCTCAAACTCCTTGCGCAGGTCTTTGAGTTTCTTCAATGCGGTCTCAAGGCTCTCCTTTGTGCGAGCCATGCCCACATAGTCCCACATCACGTTACCCAGCTCCTTGTGGATGCTGTCAACCGAGCGCTTGCCCTGAATGCTCATCAGGTGGTCGAGGTCGGCCTGAACCTTCTTCTCGGCAGCGTCAAACTCGGGTGAGTCAGTCGAGAAGTGAGGCACGGTGATCTGATCGCTCAAGTAGTTCTGGATGGTGTAGGGCAGCACAAAGTAACCGTCAGCCAAACCCTGCATCAGCGCCGAAGCACCGAGGCGGTTAGCACCGTGGTCACTGAAGTTGCACTCACCGATAGCGAACAGACCCTTGATGCTGGTCTGCAGCTCATAATCAACCCAGATGCCGCCCATCGTGTAGTGGATAGCGGGATAGATCATCATGGGATTGTAGTATTTCACACCGTTGATCTCGTTGGCGAGCTCGCCGGGATTCACGTCGGTGATCTCCTCATACATATCGAAGAGGTTACCGTAGCGCTGACGAATCACGTCGATGCCCAGGCGGTTGATGGCCTCGCTGAAGTCGAGGAACACGGCCTTGCCGGTGTTGTTCACGCCGTAGCCCTTGTCGCAGCGCTCCTTAGCGGCGCGGCTAGCCACGTCTCGGGGCACGAGGTTACCGAAGGCGGGATAGCGGCGCTCCAGGTAGTAGTCACGCTCCTCCTCGGGGATGTCACTGCCCTTGATTTGACCTGCCTGCAACTTCTTGGCATCCTCGATGTTCTTGGGCACCCAGATGCGGCCGTCGTTACGCAACGACTCACTCATCAGCGTCAGCTTGGACTGCTTGTCACCATGCACGGGGATGCAGGTGGGGTGAATCTGCACGTAAGCGGGGTTAGCAAAGTAAGCACCATGGCGATAGCAAGCCATAGCAGCCGAGCAGTTGCAGCCCATAGCGTTAGTGCTCAAGAAATAGGTGTTACCATAACCACCAGTGGCGATAACCACAGCGTGGGCGGCAAAGCGCTCGAGCTTACCGGTCACCAGGTTCTTAGCGATGATACCGCGGGCACGGCCGTCGATGATGACCACGTCGTGCATCTCATAGCGGTTGTAGCTCTTTACCTTGCCGGCGTGGATCATGCGGTTCAGGCTCGAGTAGGCACCGAGCAGCAACTGCTGACCGGTCTGGCCCTTGGCGTAGAACGTACGGCTCACCTGAGCACCACCGAATGAACGGTTGGCCAGCAGGCCGCCATACTCGCGGGCGAAGGGAACACCCTGTGCCACGCACTGGTCAATGATATTGTTGGACACCTCGGCCAGGCGGTAAACGTTGGCCTCGCGGGCACGATAGTCGCCACCCTTGACGGTGTCGTAGAACAAGCGGTAAACCGAGTCACCGTCGTTCTGATAGTTCTTGGCTGCATTGATACCACCCTGAGCGGCAATCGAGTGAGCGCGGCGGGGTGAATCCTGGATGCAGAAGTTCAGCACGTTGAAGCCCATCTCGCCCAGCGTGGCAGCTGCCGAAGCACCAGCCAGACCAGTACCCACGACGATGATGTCGAGTTTACGCTTGTTGGCGGGATTGACGAGTTTCTGGTGTGCCTTATAGTTGGTCCACTTCTCAGCGATGGGTCCCTCGGGAATCTTGGAATCGATGGGCTGAGCGTTCATTTTGTTTTCTTCCATTTGTCTAAGAAATTTAATAGGTTAATACTCAGCAATTAGAGGGCAAAGAACCAGGTGAAGTAGCAAGCCTCTACAGCAAACAGGATAAACACGATGCTAGCCCACCACTTGGAGATGCACTGCCAGCGGGGAATCCACTTGTCATTGGCGGTGCCCAGGGTCTGGAATGCGCTCCAGAAACCGTGGCTGATGTGGAACCACAGGGCTGCAAAGCCGATGAGGTAAACGGGCAGTACCCACAAGTGGCTAAAGGTAGCCTGCAGGTAGTGAGTGCCGTTCATCACATGGTCACCCATCATCTCGGGCAACTGCATCTTGGCCCAGAACTGCACGAGGTGCAGAATCAGGAAGCAGCAAACGATAAGACCCAGAACGAGCATGTTCTGAGAAGCCCACTCGACATCCTTGGGCTTGGAGGTCACAGCATAGCGGTTATTGCCACGTGCCTTGCGGTTCTGGAACGTGAGAATGAACGCAAAGATGATGTGAATTGCAAAGCCGCCTGCCAGGATCAACGTACCCAACAGAGCATACCAGTTGGCACCGAGGAATTCGCAGATGGCATCATAAGCCTCAAAGGAAATGAGGGCCACCGCGTTCATCAGCGCATGAAATGTTACAAATAGGACAAGGAAAAGACCAGTGACTGACATCACAATCTTTCGCCCTACAGATGAATTAGTTAACCACATAGTAGTTGAAGATTTTTGAGTTATTAAATTGATTGTTAATATTAATTCAAAACTAATAATCTGCAAAGATAGTGATTTTTTTTGATATTTCCCCTATTATCTGCGACAATGGTTATACAAGTATTAAAAAAAGGCTGTGCCATTGAATTACAGGCACAGCCTCTAGCTACAATATGTTGCTCTTGGCAATCATTACCATTCGCCACTCAGGAGGTAGTCGATGAGGGCCGTCACATCGACGATGGTCACACTGCCATCCCCATTACAGTCGGCGTTTTCGAGACTGATGCCAGTGGAGTCGCCGCTGAGCAAGTAGTCGTTAAGGGAGGTCACGTCGGCGATGGTCACGTTGCTGTCGCCGTTAACATCACCCTGTTGCACATTGATTTCTACCGTTCCCGTCAAGGTTACCGTGATTGGCTTTGAACTTGGCGCATAAAATGTCACACGTGCATTACGGGTAAGTTTCTTGGAGTCTTTGGGATTAAAAATAACCGACACAGTATCAGTAATCTGATGCTGAGACATATAAAAAATCAGACCACAGATTGTATATACTTCCTTCTCTATTTTCTTATAATAAAATTTCGGTGCATCAAGTTCAAAGCCATCGTCCCCCTCAATAATAGCGTAGCATTCTCTAAAGACCATTAAGTCTAGGTGGTCAATTGGATTTATGGAATCAATTAATGAGCCACTAGGAGGTCTCCAATTTAGTTGCCTGCCACTCATATCATCACATTCTCCGTCGCCGTCTCCTTGCCAACTATATAGAGGATCTCCATTATTTCCTCCATTATAAGGGCTATCATTTCTAATTGTTACTTTTATGGATTTTGAAACCGATTGATTTATAGTAGTATTAAAAGCAAGAGATGTCGAATCTACTGAAATAAAATAATCCGATTTGATCGAATGACCATTTAGCATCAATTCAGCAAAGTTTTCGCCAGAAGACGAGAATATGATTCTTGCAGAATGGTCAGCACTCGTCTGATTATTATAAACTGATGGTGAATACTTGACTGATACAGTCGCTCCCTCCTTCTGCTCAGCATCAGCGACACTGATAACATCAGGCGTGACAGTGAATCGATTTCTTCCGCTAATAATTCGCATTTGAGGGGTTATATCTTCGGTGAGGTTATAAGCCTTAAGTTTGAAGGTCTTGGTCTGGGTGTAGCCAGTATATTCCTCAAATGACAGGGGTGTTGAATCAACCTCGACACAGGGTGCTGAAGTGGCATCGCCCGTAATATTGACAGTTAGGGCTTCGGCAGTGGGATTGGTCAATGTGAGCGTTGCCGAGTGCTGGCCGTCCTGTTGGGGATAATAAGTTACTGTCACAGGCACGCCCTTGCCGACGCTGTCAGCAGGGATGACAGTATCGGAAATGTCGAACAGACCAGACGGGTCGTCAAGGCTAAGCTCGATATCGCCAGAGGTGTGATAGGCCGACACGATGACAGTCTTGGATGCTTCGTAACCCGTATGCCAGTTGTCAAACGACAATGAGGGCTCGCTGACCCTGATGCATGGCTCGGCATTATGAGCACAATAAAGGTTGACGACAGGCCAATCGTAGCCATATGGATTGGACAGGATATCGTATCCTTGAGTGGATAGAGTGATTTTTCCTGTGGATACAGGTTCGGTACAGTCTTTCGGATAGTATTTTACCGTCACAGGTATGCCCTCATATGCCTGAGCGGGCGTGATGGTTCTTGGAGAAACAGCAAACGGGCAAGACGCACCCTGATAATCTATGCTCAATGTCACATTGCTCCTCAGGGGCTCGCTGTACACTGTTTCGTCCCCATCTTTCATATAATATATTCGTGCCATGACTTTAAACGTCTGTTCTTGGGCATATCCAGTATGCCCATCATTAAATGAGATATCTATTTCTTCCTCTCCATCAATTTCAATGTAGGTCTCCGATTGAATGGCTTTACCTGATAGATCAACCGTCATCAAACCCACTTCACTCGCGATATTGACAACCGCTGACGAAACACCGCTTTCCCACGTGGGACTGTAAAATACAGTCACTTTTTTGCAATGCGCCTGATCGGGTGTAATTGTCATCGTCGTTATCCTCGTTGAATTAGAGAAGGAGAACACGCCACCATCATCACCAGTGATGCTTAACTCAATATCCTGATCGAGCCAATCACCTCTCACGGTAAAAAAACTCGATTTGGTATAGCCCGTAAACTCCTCAAATGACAAAGCAGTCGAGTCAACCGAAACTTCAGGTGGTTGTGGAACAATGGGATAGATATCAACTATCATTTGCTGATTAACGTTCCATAGATGATTTTGGCCTATTTGGCTAACAGTATTATTGAAATAGTCAAGCACAAAATCGCCATTACCATTCCCGTTCCATCCCCAGTTGATGTGGAACTTGGTTAGACCGTCGGCATAGGTCTCATAGCCGTCGACGTCAAAAAGATGGAAATAATTAACACTATCTGTAGCATAATTAGACGTATCTCCAGCCGAATAAATGATCGGGCGGCCAGAATCAAGTTCTGATATCATCTTTTGAACCCATGTCACTGAGTCAGTTTGTGATCTTATCCACCATGAGGCATTATAGCCAAAAGAATCAAGGGCATTGACTATTCTTCTCGCTGATGAGCCACTGCTTGTCACACCATAATTCATCTCTTGTGCCTGACCGGTATAACGCATGAGCCATGCGACAGCTGAGTCCTGGGCTGCAGAGTGTTCACCAGTGTAGCTATCAAGCATATTTTCCCAGTCAAATAATCTTGAGGGCAAGTCGGGGACTTCAAACTGCAAAGTATCGGAATACCTCCCAGAAATAGAAGGAGAGGCTTCAGGAAAGCGCCACTTATGCATCACTTGGGCCAACGCTGTGGCACCACAGCCAGAAGGACAACGAGAGAAGGTTTGAGTCATCCTATTTTTGAACACGCATTGGTCATTGTAGGGTGCACCTTGGCCCCATTCAGCCGTCAATAACGGTCCAACCTTGACAACTGGCACATTAGAAGTCATCATTGTATTCTTTCTCACACTCTCACCACCGGAGCCCTGTGACAAAGTACACTCGATTTGCTCCTGATAATAATCCAGCAATAACTGCATCGCGTCAGGGATATTGGCTTGATCGAGTAGTCCGTCACCATGGGCAAGAGCATTACCCGTAGTGGCATCCAAAATGACAAAATGACCTAAAGTAAGAGATCGATTATAGGTATTAACGATGTATAAAACTGGAGTTGAGCCATCGGTCTCGCTTACCTTTGTAATCACTACATTAGAGAACTGGGCAAAGTCGGAACCATCCAGATTGCCAACCAAATCAAGGGCTGTGGCTTGGGCCTCTAGTTGAGTAATTACCCTAGCACTGATGGGGAGGCAATACGCTATGCTAAGTGCCAACAAGATAAAAGATATTCGTTTCATAGTTTAATAAATTTATAGATTTTACAAGAACCTTATTTATTAGGACATGATCATTGGCTCTTGCTCATAGCCTGGTCATCTGCTGCTACAAATTTACTGGCCGATTCTAAAACCAGTCAAATTTTTCAATGAGAAAAACCGCAATAGGTGTTTTTTCCTTTCAAAATTGTCAAATTATTTGACACCTTCTCACTGGAAACAGTATGGGATTACACCCAAAAAAGTGGCCATCGATTCACATCGAAAGCCACCCAATAACATATGAAACACATTTCTTCTACTCTCGGGGACGCTCCCCCAATTTCAAAAACGATTAGTCGTTGAGGATGAGCATGGCGTCACCGTAGGCGCCAAAGCGGTATTTCTCCTCGATGGCCACCTTGTAGGCGCCCATCGTCTGGTCATATCCGCCAAATGCGGCCTGTGCCATGAGCATGATGGAGTAAGGCATGTGGAAATTGGTCACCAATGCATCACATGTGGTGCACTCATAGGGCGGGAAGAGGAACTTGTTGGACCATCCGCCATAGGGCTTGATGTGTCCGTTCATGCCCACGCAGGTCTCGAAGGCGCGCAGCACCGAGGTGCCGATGGCACAGACCTTGTTGCCGCCGTCGCGCAGGGTGTTGACCTTCTCGGCGAGCTCGACGCTCACGTCCATCTCCTCGCTATCCATGCGGTGCTTGGTGAGGTCCTCGACATCGATGTCGCGGTAAGTGCCCAGGCTGATGTGCATCGTGAGGAACTCCTTGTCGATGTCACGGATCTCCATGCGCCGCATGAGCTCGCGTGAGAAGTGCAGGCCTGCTGCTGGAGCCACCACGGCGCCCTCCTTGCTGGCGAAGATGGTTTGGTAACGCTCGGCATCTTCGGGCTCGGCATCACGCTGGATATAGTAGGGCAAGGGTGTGTTACCCAGGTTGTACAGGTCTCTCTTGAACGTGTCGTGGTCGCCGTCGTAGAGGAAGCGCAACGTGCGTCCGCGTGAGGTGGTGTTGTCGATGACCTCGGCCACCATCGAGTCGTCCAGGCCAAAGTAGAGTTTGTTACCGATGCGAATCTTGCGTGCGGGCTCAACGAGCACATCCCACAACTTGTTGTTGGGATTGAGTTCACGCAGGAGGAAGACCTCAATGCGCGCACCGGTCTTTTCCTTGTTGCCAAAAAGCTTGGCGGGGAAGACCTGGGTATCATTGAACACAAACAGGTCATGAGGGTTGAAATACTCAAGGATATCCTTGAAAACGCGGTGCTCGATTTGGTTGCTGCGCTTGTGCAAGACCATGAGGCGGGACTCGTCGCGCACGGGAGAGGGATAGGAAGCGATGAGCTCCTCGGGCATCTGGGTATTGAATTCTGAAAGTTTCATATTTTTTTAGTCCTTGGTTTTTAGTCCATAGTCCTTAGTTTTTATACTTAAGACTAATGGAACGATTCTATCATAACAAGTAGGTTATTTTATCTGCGATGTGCGCTTGGGCTGTGCAGCGCACTTTTTAGCGGCTTGGCGTGCGACACGCTCGGCCTTTTGCCTAGCGGCACGCTCGCGGTTTTCCTGACGCTCACGCTCCAGGCGCTCGGCGGCTGCCTGTTCGGGCGAGACATACTCCTCGTTGTCGAATTTCTCGACCAGTTGGTCGAGCGTGAGGCAGTCGGCAATGGTGAGGTCTCCCACGCGGGTGCGCCTCAGTCCCGTGAGGTGGGCTCCGCTACCCAATGCCTCGCCGATGTCCCGCGCAAGGGCGCGTATATAGGTGCCCTTGCTGCACACTACCTTGATTTGCAGCGTGGGCTCATCGGGCAGCCCACATTGCAGGGTCTCAATCTCGTCGATGACGAGCGTTTTGGGACGGATTTCCACATCCTGTCCCTTGCGGGCAAGCTTGTAGGCGGGCTTGCCATCAACCTTGCATGCCGAGAAAGCGGGGGGTACCTGCTCGATGCTTCCCGTGAACTGCTCTTGCAGCACGCGTTCAATCATCGGTCGGTCGATGTGCTTCCACTCAAAGGTGGCATCGACCTGGGTCTCGAGGTCATAGCTGGGTGTCGTTGCTCCTAACCTCAAGTCGGCGATGTACTCCTTGACTCCTGCCTGCAACTCCTCGATGCGCTTGGTGGCATGGCCAGTGCACAAGATGAGTACACCGGTGGCAAGAGGGTCGAGCGTCCCGGCATGGCCCACCTTGACCTGACGGGTCTTCAAGTGGGTGCGCAAGACGGCACGCACTTTCTTGACCGCGGCAAACGAGGTCATGCGCAGCGGCTTGTCGATGCAGAATATTTCTCCTTCTATCGGGTTTAGCATTCTATTAGTCATTAGCCACTAGTCCACCATCTGCAGCGATTGACCGCTTAACAGCAGGACCAAAATGAGTACACCCACAACGATGCGGTACCAGCCAAAGGCTTTAAAGCCATACTTGGTCAGGAAATTCACAAACCACTTCATGGCGAGCAGCGCAACGATAAAAGCGACAACACAACCCACAATCAAGACCATGATATTGTGGGAAGTTGCCCAATCGGCATTATCCTTGAACAAATCCACAAGGTCTAGCAGAGTGGCGCCAGCCATTGTAGGCACAGCCAGGAAGAACGAGAATTCGGCGGCCTTGCGGCGGCTGAGTTTCTGTGCCATGCCGCCCACGATGGTTGCCATGCTGCGGCTCACGCCAGGAATAACTGATATACACTGGTAGAGACCTATCTTGAAAGCCTTGCGCTCATCCAGCTTCACGTCCTCACTACCCTTGTTGAAGATGCGGTCACAGAAGAGCATGAACACGCCTCCGGCCACCAGCATGATGGCGACGACCATGACGCTGTCAAGCAGCCAGTCGAGCAAACCCGATTTTTTAGCGGCCAGGCCGATGATAACAGCCGGCAGCACGCCCACCAGTAGCAGCCAGTAGAAATACCACTTGTGCTTGAACCGTTGCCATGATGAGGCCCCAACGGGTGCCGGCGTGCGGTCAAGACGGAAAAAGCGCTTCCAGTAGAGCACCACCACCGACAGGATGGCTCCAAACTGGATGATGAAAGTGAACGCATGCACAAAAGCATCACCCTGAGCAACGCCCAGCAGGTTCTGGGCGATAATCATGTGGCCTGTTGACGAAACGGGAAGAAACTCGGTGAGTCCTTCCACAATAGCTATAATGATTGCTTGCAGCAGATCCATGCTGATAAAGGCTTATTCTTTTGTATCGGTGTTGTCGTCCAACTCCTTGTTGCCCTTCTTGCGGTAGATGATGGCAAATGCCATGAGCACAAAGCCCAGGAAAGCGATGATGGGGCCAGTGGTAACGCGACTGCTCTCGAACACGTCAGAGTTAAACGTGTCGCCCACATTGGCGCTACCCGTCATGAGCCAAAAGCCGATGACAATCAACAGCAGGCAGATGCCCATGAGAATGAAATTGATTTTGCCCAGTGGATAGGAAACTTTGCCCTTAGGCTGGATGTTTTCCTTTTGGTTTTTGTTTTCTTGTGTTGCCATTGTTGTTTTTGTTGCTAGTTTCTGGTTAATCCTCCCTAGTGTCTGTTAAAAACGATGGCAGCGGGGCGCCAATAGCGCACACCTCTGCAAACTGGCGCAAAATTACAACATCAGGGAGGGTTTGTCAAGACTTTTAACCCATTTTTAGATTTATAGGGGTTATAAAACCTATATGACTAAAAAGGCCAATAGGGCGAGATGTAACTGATAGATCGTTCCAATATTTATAATATTGAACAGCTTAACAATCCGCTGAATAACCTAGAGTTGAGGTCAGTCTTCCTCGAAGGATTGGGCGACGAGCTTAAGGCTGTCGATGATGTCGATGTGCTGTGGGCACTGGGCCTCGCACTGTCCGCATTCCCCACATTCGCTGGCCTTGCCATGGTTCTTGGCGAGCAAGCCATAATAGAGTTTGCTATTGCCACGCTGTAGAGGGGACTGCTGCAGGTTGTTGTAAAGATTAAAATACTCTGGAATGGCAATCTGCTGGGGACAGCCCTCACTGCAGTAGTGGCAGGCAGTGCAAGGGATGGCGATGGAGTCGCGGATGACTTGGGTCGCCTGGGCGATGATGCTCTGCTCCTCGTTGTTGAGGGGCACAAAGTCCTGCATGTAGCTCGTGTTGTCCTCGAGCTGCTCCATGTCGCTCATGCCGCTCAACACCATGTAAACATTGGGCAATGAGGCGCAGTAGCGGATGGCCCACGAGGCAGCACTGGCATCGGGGGCGTAGTCCTTAAACAATTTCTCTACCGCCTCGGGCACACGAGCCAATGAGCCTCCCTTAACGGGTTCCATGACGAGAACGGGCTTGCCATGTTTCACACACAGTTCATAACAGGTCCTCGACTCGATGGCGGGGCTTTCCCAATCAAGGTAATTGATTTGGAGTTGGACAAAGTCAACCTCAGGGTGTTTCTCGAGAATTTCGGCCAGCAGTTGCGAATCGTCATGGAACGAGAAGCCGATGTTGCGGATGCGGCCTTCGGCCTTCTTGCGGGCGAGGAAGCCCCAACCGTCCATGCGGTCAATGACCTCGACACGCTCATGGTTAAGGGCATGCAGCCAGTAGTAGTCAAAATACTCGATACCACAACGCTCCAACTGCTCGTTGAAAACGCGATCCAAATCGGCCACCTCATTGATGGCCCACACGGGCATCTTGCTGGTGATGGTGAACGCCTCACGCGGATAACGTTTCACGACAACCTCTCGAAAGGCTTCCTCACTCTTGCCTCCATGATAGGGATAGGCGGTGTCAAAATAGGTGAAGCCGCGCTCGAGGAACCTGTCGGCCATCTCCTTAAACTTCTCGATGTCGATGCTCGTCTGGTCATCGGGGTTGACCAACGGCAAACGCATGAGTCCAAATCCAAGCTTTTTCATAACTATTTTTATTTTTAGGGGCTTTAAGGGCCTTAAAGACATGTCTAGTTCATCTTGAGTTGAGAATAAAGCTTCACACCGCGCAGGTAGTGGGCGGTAATGATGTTGACGCGCTCCTCGGGCAGCGCGCGAAGCAGGTTAACCGAGGGCTGAGAGGTATAATGAGAGCGCATCTGGCGGAAGTCGCGATGGGCGCGGATAATCGCCCAGGCATCCTTGAAGTGGAACTTGGCGAGCGCCATGCCAAAGGCAAGCGTATCCATCAAGCGCCGGGTGAACAACAGACGCTTGCCCTCGCTGGTGGGCAGGTTCTTGTGCAACAGCAAGAGGTTGTTGCGGAAGTTCAGATAGGTCTTGCGGGGGTTACCCTTGGGCAAACTACCGCCGCCCAAGTGGTAAACGCTGCTGGTGGGCACCATCATCAAGTCATTACCCGCCAAGCGGATGCGCCAACAGAGGTCGATTTCCTCCATGTGAGCAAAAAAGTCCTTGTCCAGCCCGCCCACGTCCTGATAAAGCTGGCTGCGCACCATCAGGCAAGCACCCGTCGCCCAAAAGACGCTCTTAGGACCGTCGTCATACTGCCCCTTGTCCTCCTCGAGGTACTCAAAGATGCGCCCACGGCAGTAGGGATAGCCGTGACAATCGATATAGCCGCCAGCCGCGCCGGCATACTCAAACATCTGCTTGCCGTCATCGCGGTCATGGAGCAGTTTGGGCATCACAGCACCCACGCCTGGATGGGTCTCCATGTAGTCCAGCAGGGGGTTGAGCCAACCTTGGGGCGTACGCACATCATTGTTAAGCAGCACCGAGTAGGGGTACATTGTTTGCTCAATAGCGACGTTATAGCCCTGGGCGAAACCAAGGTTATTGTCAAATCTCAACACCTTGACCTGAGGGAATTCGTGCTGGAGCACGCTGAGGCTGTCATCGGTGCTGCCGTTGTCGGCGACAATGACGTCGGCAATAGCGTCATCGGTGCCCGCCAAAACGGTGGGCAGGTAACGGCGCAACAGGGCTGTTCCATTCCAGTTCAATATGATGACGGCGACTTGTTTCATAGGAAGTCCTTAGTTTTTAGATTACTTGAGCGTCGACACTCAGGTCGTCGTTGAGTTTGAGAAGTTTGACATTCACTATGCGGTTGGCGAGAGACATATCGGGTTGCACATTTACACGGATGTAGTTGTCAGTAAAACCGTGCATCAGACCCTTGCCGCGGCCATGCTCGAGCAAGACGGGGCGCACGGTGCCCAAATAACGGCGGGTAAAAGCGGCCTGTTTCTCGTCGCTCAAGGCAATCATGCGGGCGGCACGCTCCTGCTTGTCGGGTTGTGTAACGATATAGGGGATATTCAGTGCCTTGGTGCCAGGACGCTCGCTATAGGGGAAGACATGCAGATGCTGCACGTCAAGCCTGGCGATGAAGTTATAGCTATCTTCAAATAAACCAGGGGTTTCACCGCGAGTGCCCACCATCACATCCACACCAATGAAGCAGTCGGGCATGAGCTCACGGCAGCGCCCTACCCTGTCGGCAAACAGTTGGCGGTCATAGTGACGGTGCATCAACTGCAACACAGGGTCGCTACCGCTCTGCAACGGGATGTGGAAATGGGGCATGAAGGCGCGCGAGCGGGCACAAAAGTCGATGATATCCTCGGTGAGCAGGTCGGGCTCAATCGATGAGATGCGGTAGCGCTCAATTCCCTCGACATCGTCGAGAGATTTGAGCAAGTCCAAGAAGGTCTCGCCCGTGTTTTTGCCAAAATCGCCGATGTTCACACCCGTGATGACGATTTCCTTGCCACCCTCAGCAGCCACGTCGCGCGCCTGGGCAGTAAGTTCAGCGATGGTGCCGCTACGGCTGCGCCCACGCGCGGCAGGGATGGTGCAATAGGTACACCAGTAGTCACAACCATCCTGCACCTTGAGCCAATAGCGGGTGCGGTCGCCACGGTCACAAGAGGGTGAGAAACGGCGAATATCCTTAGTAGGCGTCACAGCCAACTGGCGTTGACGGTCCTCAAACCACTGCAACACATAGCGGGCGATGTCGGGCTTCTGCTCGCTGCCCAACACGATGTCCACGCCCTCGATTTGGGCGATTTCCTCGCCCTTGAGCTGGGCATAACAGCCAGTGACCACCATGAGCGCGCCAGGATACTGGCGGATGAGGTGGCGGATGTGCTGCCGGCACTTGCTGTCGGCGAGGGCGGTCACGCTGCACGTGTTGACCACGCACACATCGGGCGCCTCATCCTTGCCAACAGGCATGATGCCATGCTCGGCAAGCAACGACTGCATGGTTGCGGTCTCAGAGAAATTGAGCTTGCAGCCCAGAGTCTCGAGTTTTACTGTATGTCGTGTGGTGCTCATTATCTCGAGTGGAAGAGGAAGGGGATAGAACGGAATTAACTGATAAAACGGATAATCACTTAAACCTAATACCTAAAGCCTATTTCTTACGGCCCCGGGGTTTGCCAGAGCGGCCAGTTCGGCGGGGACGACCAGGTTTGTCGGGATTAGCTCCGCGGGGCTCACGTGCCTGGCGGCGGGTGCTGTTGCCACGTGCACCGCGCTGCTGGCGGCGTGACGCACTACCACCCTCGTAATTCATGCGCTGGCGCTCGTCACGCGAGAGCTTGCCACCCATGCTGCGGCTGTTCTGTTCGGTGATGGGCTCCTTGTCGATGCGGTGGCTGCCAGCAGGATTCTCCTCATTCACAAGCACAAAGTCGAGCTGTTTTTTAATTAAGTCGGCACGTGCCACCTGGATGGTGATAGGATCGCCCAAGCGATAGACACGGCCACGGCGACGTCCACGGATGCAGTAGTTCTTCTCGTCAAACTCATAGAAATCGTCATCCAAGCCACGGATGCCCACCAAACCCTCGCAATGGGTCTCATCAAGCTCGACATACAAGCCCCACTCGGTCACACCCGAGATGTGACCCGTGAACACGCCACCCAAGCGCTGGCCCATGAACTCGACCTCCTTATACTTGATGGAGGCGCGCTCAGCGTTGGCAGCCAACTGCTCCTGAGAACTCATGTGCTTGCACTGGTCCTCGAGCTTGGTGGGGTCTACGCTCTTGCCACCGGCGGCATACTGGTCGAGCAAGCGGTGAACCGTCAAGTCGGGATAACGGCGAATGGGCGAGGTGAAATGGGTATAGTAGTCAAACGCCAAGCCATAATGACCGATGTTGGTCGCGCTATAGATGGCCTTGGCCATCGAGCGGATGGCCAGGATGGAGAGCATCTCCTCCTCGGGCTTGCCCTTGGCCTGCTCCAGCATCTTGTTGATTGACTTGTTGATGTCCTTGCCCGAGCCCTTGGTGCGCACCTTGTAGCCAAAGTGGGCGGCAATGTCAGCAAAATTCTGCAACTTGTCCAGGTCAGGCTGGTCATGCACACGATAGACAAAGGCCTTGGCGGTCTTATTTTGGGGCACTTTACCGATGTGCTCAGCTACCTTACAGTTGGCCAGCAGCATGAACTCCTCGATGAGCTTATTGGCATCCTGAGCCTCATGGACATGCACAGCGGTGGGCTTGCCCTGCTCGTCGATGTCAAACTTGATTTCTTCGCGGTTGAACGAGACCGATCCGCCCTCCTCAAAACGACGACGGCGCAACTGCTTAGCCATCTCGTTGAGCACAGCCAGTTCCTCGGCCAGGTCGCCCTTACCCGTTTCCAGGATGTGCTGGGCCTCCTCATAGGAGAAGCGCCTGTTGCTGCGGGTGACAGTATGGCAAATCTTGTATTTCTTCACCTTGGCCTCGGCATCCATCTCCATGACAACCGAGTGGGTGAGTTTGTCCTCATCGGGGCGTAGTGAGCAGATGAAGTTGCACAGTTTCTCGGGGAGCATGGGCACCGTGCGATCCACCAGATAGACCGACGTGGCGCGCTCATAGGCCTCCTTGTCGATGATGGAACCAGGGGTGACATAGTGGCTCACGTCGGCGATGTGAACGCCAATCTCCCAGTTGCCGTTCTTGAGTTTCTCTATCGACAGAGCGTCATCAAAGTCCTTGGCATCGGCGGGGTCAATCGTGAATGTGGTCACGTCGCGCATGTCGCGACGACGGGCGATCTCCTCGGGGGTAATTCCTGGCTCAAGGAGTTCTGCGGCCTGGGTCACATTCTCGGGATACTTGTATGGCAGACCAAACTCAGCGAGAATGGCATGGATCTCGGCATTGTTCTCGCCCGCCATGCCTAGCACGTCAACAACCTCACCGATGGGGCTGTTGGCTTCCTCGGGCCACTCGACGATCTTCACCACCGCCTTGTCGCCGGTCTTGCCACCAGCGAGTTTATCCAGCGGGATAAAAATGTCGGTAGCGAGGAACTTGCTGTCGGTGGCCAGTTGAGCGAAATATTTCATCACCTGCAGGGTGCCGACAAACACCTGTTCCTTGCGCTCCAAGATTTTAACTACCTCGGCCTCGGGCTCCATACCGTGTCGAGCGGCACTGATGTGTACCAGAACCCTGTCACCATTGAGGGCGTGCATCGAGTTGCGCTCGGCGACCATGATGGGGTCTCCGTCGTCGCTAGCCGTGTCGACGCTGTTCTTGCCATTACTGCGACGGATGAAGATGCCCTCGGCCACCGACGAGCGGTTGACCGCCTTGAAACTGCCAGTACCCACCTCGGAGAGGAAGCCGTCGACCGACAACTGCTCCAAGATCTCGACGATGAGAGCGCGCCGCTTGGGTGTATTAGCCCCCACGGCAGCCGACACCTGCTTGTAATTGAATGACCCCTCGCCCTGCTGGTTAAAGAAATTGATGACCCTGTCATGGAACTCGCGCCGTTCCATTTTCAACGATTGTAGTCCGCTCTTTTTTGCCATATTACGTAAAGTTTAACCCTTATTGAATTTTGATAATCCTACAAAGTTAAGAATTTTTGTTCATCCATCATCTAAAAAAGCGGATTTTCGCATTTTTTTCAACAAAAAAAACGATTTGCATCTATTCAGCCATTTGACCCCATGCAAAGGTTTTAGGCTTTAGGTGGCATCCGCGTTCTGGATTCCCACGCGAAGGCGCAAAGACGCTAAGGTTTTATCTTATAGTTATTCGTAGCCATACAAAATGTGCAATTGTTGCTGCATTGATTAACGATAGTAAGGTGGCATGTCTCATTTGTTAGAATCCATTTAATTATCTTGTTAATAGCACCTGTGTCACCTGCCGGGTATCACCCGATAAAAGAAAAAAAAATCCAGTGCTAGTGAGAATGGCAAGAAAGTCAAACTTTTTTACTACCTTTGCAGCCAAATTTCATCTAAGGAACACTCAAGATAGCAATTAGGTCATGTGCAAAACTACGATATACCACTTTTTTTTAGCGATTCTGCTCATGCTGCTGCCCATATCGACGGTAGCTCAGCAGGCTAATGACATCAAAAAACCTACCCGTAGCCGAGTCACTGAAAAGGACAAAAATAATACTGAGCAAAAAACCGCCAAGAGCAAGGACAACAAAAACGACAATAAGGCGGCTGACAAGAAAGATAACAAGGCACCTGAAAAGAAGGACAATAATAAGGTGCCCGAAAAACCCATTCCCGTCAAGGAAGAGAAGGCGCCTGTGAAGCAAGAGCCCGCAAAGCCCGTGACCGACACCACGGCTAAGCCCGCCACGCCGCCCAAGCCCAAGAAAGCGCCTGTTGATCCCAGCAAGGTGCAATATGACGGCATTGATATCTCAAAGCATCAGGGTTCCATCAATTGGGAAGAACTGAGAAAGAACACCAAAATAAAATTTGTCTATATCAAGGCCTCGGAGGGTAGCAACCACGTGGATTCCAAGTACAAGGAAAACATCAGGAATGCCCGCAAGCACGGCTTTAAGGTGGGTAGCTACCATTTCTTTAGGACGACATCCAGCGCGAGGACCCAGGCCATCAACTTCCTGCAGACAGCCAACCGCGATGAGCAGGACCTGATTCCCGTAATTGACGTCGAGGAAAACAAGAACTGGAGCAGAGACCGGTTGCGCGACAGTGTCAAGGTGTTTGTGGACATCGTCGAGGATTACTATGGCTGCAAACCCATGATTTATGCCAGCGAGACATTCTTTAACAGGCATTTGGGCTTGGCATTCAAGGAGTATCCCCTGTTCATTGCCAAGTACAGCGATGTTAGTCCCAACGTCAACATCAAGTGGATCCTGTGGCAGTTCTCGGAGAGCGGCAAATTCAGGGCTGTCAGGGAGAACCTGGTGGACATGAGCCGTTTTAACAAGGGCTTCACTATCGAGAACATCCTGTACAAGCCCGGCAAGGCAAGGCCCAAGAGCAGCATCAAGGACATCGTTGACCACAAGGATGCGCCCAAGAGCGTGAATATGACGACAGAACAAAAGCCCGCTCCCGCTAAGAGCAAACGCGAGATCGAGGAAGAGAAGCGCAAAGCTGAAAAGGAGAAAAAGGTGAATGAGCGCAACAAGAGAATAGCTGAGGAAGAGGCTAAAAAGAAAGCTGAAGCCGACAAAAAAGCCAAAGAAAAGGCTAAAGAAAAAGCCGAACAGGTAAAGAAAGAAAAGGCGCGCCAGGCAGCCCGTGAAGAGACAGCAAAAAAAGAAGCCGAGGCTAAAGCCAAGCGCAAAGCCGAGGCAGCTAAAGCCCGTGAGCAAAAAGCCAAGCAGCAACAAGCGGCCAAAAAGAACAATAACAAATCGGCCAACTTGCTGAACACCACATCCTCAAAGTTATCGCAGTCACAACGCAACGACAGCATACGCAATGCAAAACTGAAGGGCCGCAAAACCAATAAGAGTTCGGCCGATAATGATTGAACATGCACATACCAAGCTCATGAGGGCGCTGCCACCAGTTTTAGTGGCAGTGGCCGCACTGTGCTCATGCCACAACTCGACCGACAAGGCATCAACCACCAAAAGTGTGCCCCCACGCAACACCGAGGCCCGCTATGACGGCATCGACATCTCGAGCCATCAAGGCATCATCGATTGGGCCAAGGTGAGCAGTGACAAGGACATCCGCTTCGTCTACATCAAGGCTACCGAGGGGGCTACCTACCGCTCGCCGCATTACTCCACCAACATCACCGAGGCCAGGCACTATGGCCTGCTCGTGGGAAGCTATCACTATATCACCTCGACATCGTCCATCGATGCCCAGTTTAAGAACTTCTCGAAGTATGCCCTCAAATCCATCCAGGACCTCATCCCCATGCTTGACGTTGAGGTGCGCGGTCACTGGTCGCGCAGCCAGCTCATCGACAGCGTGAGCAAGTTCTGCAACCTCATCGAGCGGCACTATGGCGTGCAACCCATGATTTATAGCACCATGGGATTTTACAACAAGAACCTGACCCCCCATTTCAACAAACACCACCTCTACATCGGGCGCTACTCGAGCAGCGAGCCCGAGATCAACTGGGAAGGCGAGTACACCATCTGGCAATACAGCGAGACGGGCATTATTCCTGGAATAGACGCCTACGTGGACCTGTGCCGATACCGCGAAGACGGCTGGCTCGACGAGATTCTCCTCCCCAAGGAAAAATAAACCAGGTATAGCGGACGGGAAATTATAAATGACGGCGTTGTCAACGCCGCATACCAGACGGAGATAACGGAGGAAACGGAGATAATGGAGACTGCCGCACACCGCCTCCAGACAACTTGGAAACAATAAGAAACTGAAATAACAATTATTAAAAACAAGAGGAGACGCATATTGATCTCCTCTTGTTTTTAATTGGTTATGGTGTCGACGGGGACGGGCTCGATGAGATCGCGGTAGAGCTTGAGCGAGTCGCTGGGCATCTTGTCGCTGCCCAAGACGATGGGCATGAGGTCGAGTGTCATCTCATAGGGCTTGTTCTTGAGCATGTGCTCGGTGCCAAAGGTGTCCATGTCAGGGTTAATGGCATAGAGCAGGTTCAAGACGATGCTCAGGATGAAGGCATACTTGAACATGAACAGCAACGAGCCGCCCAACTTATCGATAAAGCCCAAGTTCACTGTATTCAAGGCCCCCTTGAACAAGCGCATGACAAGCCTGATGACCAGCATGACAATAAGGAACGCGAATGCCAGCGAAACGGTCTTGACCGTGATGCTCGACAACGGCCACTGGGCAGCGCTGGGCACGATGGAGAGGAAAATGTCTTGAGCCAGGTCACCGCACTTGTAACACAGCACAATAGCGACCACCCACGAGATGAGTGACGACAACTGCCCAATGAACCCCTTGCGGTAGCCCAGGACCACGCCACCCAACACAATCAAGATCAATAGGATATCAACCAGTGTCATGAATCGTGATGTTTATCCTTTCAAACCACGGTCAATGTTACGTTTGAGGGCCTCGACATAGTTGTTGATGCGCTCCATCTCGCGGGGAATCTGGATGCGCTGGGGACAGTGCTCGACGCACTTGCCGCAGCCGATGCAATGGTCGGCCTGACGCAACTTGGGAACGCTGCGGTCATATCCAATGAGGAACGCGCGTCGCGCGCGGGCGTAATCGGGATCGTTGCGGTCACGAGTGAGGTTGCCCTCGGCAATGCACTTGTTATAGTGGGTGAGCACGGCGGGAATGTCGATGCCATAGGGGCACGGCATGCAGTACTTGCAGTCGTTACAGGGGATGGTGTTGTAACCCACGATTTCATCAGCGATGCCGTAGAGGAATTCTTTTTCCTCATCGGTCAGTTCCTCCAGCGGGCTGTAAGTACACAGGTTCTCCTTGAGGTGCTCCATATAGGTCATGCCGCTCAACACGGTCAACACGCCAGGGAAAGAGCCGGCATAACGGAAGGCCCAAGAGGCGAGACTGCGTTCGGGGTCCCTTTCCAGAATCTTTCTGGCCACGGGTTTAGGCATCGCTGCAAGGCGTCCGCCCAGCAGCGGCTCCATGATGACAGCGGGAATATCACGCTTGGCCAACTCGGCATACAGGTACTCGGCATTGGTGTTCTCCTCGCTGAAGTCCTTGGCATGCTTCCAGTCAAGATAATTCAACTCAATCTGGACGAAATCCCAGTGGTACTTGTCGTGGTTAGCCAGCAGATAGTCAAACACGGCAATCTCGCCATGATAAGAGAAACCCAGGTTGCGGATAACGCCTTTCTCGCGCTGCTCGAGCAGGTAGTCGAGGATACCATTATAAACGTATCGCTGCCTGTAAAGTTCCATAGCCTCCTCGCCCGTGCCACCACCGATGGCATGCAGCAACAGGTAGTCGATATAATCGACCTGGAGCTCTTTGAGTGAGTTCTGGAACATCTCGATGCTGGCAGCACGGGTCTGTGTCGCAGGATCGAAATTGGAGAGCTTTGTGGCGATGAAGTACTTGTCGCGGGCGTGGCGGCTCAGGGCGATGCCTGTGGCACGCTCGCTCAGGCCCTTGCAATAGGCGGGAGACGTATCAAAGTAGTTCACGCCATGCTCGATGGCATAGTCCACCTGCTTGTTGATCATCTCCTGGTCAATCTTGGCGTCATTGCCCTGGCCAAAGGGCTTGCCGTCGGTGCCAGGCAAGCGCATCATGCCGTATCCCAAGATAGAAACTTTCTCCTTGGTTTTGGGGTTGACACGGTAGGTCATCTTGCCCACGGGCGGTTCCTGAACCGGTGCCTTGTGGTCATCGCCAGTGGCACAGCTCACGATGGCAGGAGCGGCGGCAGTGGCCGTGCCTAGGCCGAGAGCCTTGAGGAAAGTGCGGCGGCTCAGTGTCTTGCCGCTCTGTTTATTGTTGTCGATATGCTTGTTGTCGTTCATAATTCTTGCTTGAAAAGGTGGTGGTTAAATCTCCTTGTGGACCTCGTGGCCCTCGACATAGATAGCGCTGAAGGGCCGCGACGGGCAAACATATTCACAAGTGCCGCAACCGATGCACATGGCGATGTTCACAGCAGGCACCATGGGCGATGTATCATCCTGGGGATCGCTGGGTACCATCATGATGGCCCCTACAGGGCAATGGCGCGCGCAGTTGCCGCAGCTCACACCATCGGTCAGCACCAGACAGTTGTCCTTGATCCAAACGGCATGTCCCACCATGGTCGAGGATTTCTGGGCCACGGTGATGGGCTTGATGGCTCCCGTGGGGCACACGGTAGAGCAGGTGACGCACTCGGGGCGGCAGGCTCCGCGCTCAAAGCTCATCTCGGGTTGCATCAGCCTCATGGGATCAGTCGAGGGGCGTAGCACGCCGTTGGGGCACTTGGCGACACACAATTGGCACGCTGTGCAGTGCTGGGCAAAGTGCTTAGCGCTCACTGAGCCTGGAGGCGTGATGGGTGTCGCGCGCTTAGCCTGGACCTTATCCTGAATGACAGCGAGACCACCGTCCACCTTCTTGGCCGCCTGAGCCAGGGCCACATCGGCTCCCACAACAGCTGTTCCCACAAGGAAAGCGCGACGGGCTTGGTCGGTATTCTTCTCATCGGTCTTGACGGGTTGGGCGACCGCCTTGGGATGGCCATAACGCAACGCACCAAAGTTGCACTTCTCGATGCAGTTGCCACAAGTGACGCAACGCGTGTAGTCCACCTTGTGGGTATTGAAGTCGATGCACGATGCCTTGCAATTCTTGGTGCACAGGCTGCACGACTTGCACTTGTCGGCATCAAAATAGACCTTGAACCACGAGAAACGTGCCAGTTGGGCCAGAATGGTGCCCACGGGGCAGATGGTGTTGCAATAGGTGCGTCCGCCACGCCATGCCAGCACGGCGATGATGATAAATGTGGCTATAGCGATCAGGAAAGTGGGCAGGCTCTTGATCCACACGTCAACGCCGTAGAAGGCATAGCTATCGACCCGTTCAGCGATGGCAGCCAGCAGGTTGTTGCCCCATTGATAAACGGGGAGCAACAGGTTGGTCACCATGCGGCCATAGCTGCTGTAAGGCGCTAGCAGAGCGACCAGCGAGTGGACACCGGCAATAAAGGCCACAACGAACAGCGCCAACACGCCGTAGCGCAACCAGCGTTTCTCTGGGCTAGCGGTGAAGCGGTTCTTCTTGTGCTTACTGGCAAACCACGAGACAATGTCCTGGAAAATGCCCAACGGGCAGATGACCGAGCAATAGATGCGGCCAAAGATGAGTGTGAGCAATACCAGTGCAACGATAACCACTACGTTGAGGGCCAGAATCGCAGGCAGGAACTGGATGCGGGCCGTCCATCCCAAAAAGTGATGCAACGTGCCACTCACGTCAAGAAACAGCAGCGTCACCATGATCATCATGAGTGTCGCGAGCGTGATGCGGATTTTCCTTAGCATAATAGTTTATTTGTCAAAAAGTGAATGAATAATCGTGGAAAGTGCAAAGATACTGATTAATCTTGAGATTTCAAGCTCCCATAGCGTCATTTTTTCAATTTTGCCCCATTATTACCAATAAAAAAATAAACACCACGTTTCACAACGCGATGTTCATTTAGGATGAATAGTATTAATATTTCCAACTTTGATGCAAAAGTACTGCCTTTATGGTAATTACCAAAATATTTTTAGATAAATAATGTTATAAAAAGTTAACCGATTTTGGTAGGGAAAATCAAACACGAAAAAAGGGATGCCCGCATTTAGGCATCCCCATGATTCTGGTGACTAGTGATTAGTGAAAAGAAATCGAATAATCACTAGGATAATCCCTTACCATTAATTTGACGACAGGATGATCTCGATGATGGCGCTGATGTCGGCGATGTTGACCTCGCCATCATCGTTTACATCGGCGTTAAATCCCTTGTCGGCGGCATCGCCAGTCAAGATCACATCAATAATCGCGTTCACGTCTACGATATTGACCTCGCCGTCACCATTCACGTCACCCTTGACCACGGGATCGGGCCAAGTTTCGCTGTAGTAAAGCTTGACGTCGTCGAGGAAGATATTGGCCTTATCACTGCCCGACGTTTGGTTAAAGCGCAGCATGATAGGCTTGTCATAAGGCAAAATCAGCGAAGTGGTAGTACGATTTTTAGGCTGAGCGACGAGTACACCCTCGGGCAGGGCAATCCAGTTCTCACCGTTATCGACTGAATAGGACAGTCTGACATTGGCTTCGGTCGAGGTGGGATTGTAGACCGAGAAGCTCACCATATAAGGGATAATCTTCAGGGGAGCAGTTGTCGTCAGCGAGCTGGGTTTCTTCATTGCCACACCTTGGTTGAGCGTGCCATTGGCCTCATATTCCTTGATAGTACTCTTAGAGAAATCCCAGTTGCAGAAAACTCCAGGCACATTCTTGTTGGAGAGGTTGGAGCTAACGGGCATCGCCTCAAAGTCCTCGACAACCGATAAGATAGAGGTGTCGGGCATGATGTCAAAGGTGATGAGCCTATCCTGCTCGGCGATATTATCAATGAAGTACTCGTTGAAGGTGCCGTCCCAAGCCTTCAGGCTAGGATTGGTGAAATTGGCGATACGGGTGACACCCATAGTGCCAGGGAACGGATCAGCTTCACTGTCATGCCCTAAATAGTTGGCACGCAACAGGTGATAGTACATGTGGCTGGGGTTACAGTTCACCTCATTCATCCACCAGATGCGCTCATCGGTTGAATCGACGCGGACAACGAGCATGCCGTGGCCAGGCAGATAACGGTCCCACTTGCCGGACTGGCGGTTCTCGATGAGGAAGAACTCCTTATCGATGGGGGTATTCAATCGGTAGCCCACATTGCTCTCGTCAAGGGGCTGCATCTCATAGGAGCCACTCTCCTCGATCAATACGGGCTTGGTAAATCCCAGGGCATAGCGCTCATAGAGGCTATAGCCCACGGGGTTGCGCCCGTAGTTGTTACCGCTGCCACCCGCCATGATCGACCAGCTGCCCGGGTTGAGGCTCTCGCCACCAGTTCCTTCATAGTCGGTATCATAGAGGTCGGGCAATCCCAGCACATGGCTAAACTCATGGCAGAAGGTGCCGATACCGTTCACGTCAAAGTAATATCCCTCCCAACCGGCAATCTCGGTGGAGCTGGCATACAGGCCAAATCCCACGCCATCGCGCGGAGGCTCGTTGAAGAGGTAATACATGTGAGGCCACAAGTAGCCCTCGTTATTACCGCCATAGTTAGCCGAGAAACCAGCGACCAGGAAGAATACCATATCGACATAGCCGTCGCCATCGCTGTCATAGTCGCTGTAGTTGATCAGCGAGTCGGCAGCCACGATTGCCGCATGGAACACGGCGTCGGCCCGAGAGGTACTCTGAGGATAGGTGGCTGAATAAGGCACATCCACAGGACCTACCACGTCAAACGAGGGGTCGAACTGGTGATTGGAGTTATCATAATAATAGTCCCTCACACTACCAGTCATGTTCACACGGCGGTTATTGAGCACATAACCCGTGTAATCATGGGTGTTGACCATGTCGTCATAGAAACTGTTGGCATCGGGCATCGAGAACTTCTTGTTCGTGTAGTTGATGAGGATGATGAGTCCACGGAATCCGTCATAATCCATTTCACCCTCGGCACCCACGCGACGCATCGCGCTGTTGCGACGGCCCAACTTCTTGGCGCCGGCAGTGGCTGCTGAGCGTGAGGTGAGCCGCTTGGGCAATGTGGACAAGAACGACAAGTCGGCCGCAGTGCGGCGGCTAGGGTCGCGGGCGATGCGGTCGCTGGCAACGAGGTGGTCGCCATCGAGACGCGCATAGGTGTAATAGCCACCACTGTTTTTCACGACTGTGTAACCGTCGCTAGTGGTGGTGAAATGGAAGAACTCGTCACCATGCAACTTGATGGTGAGCGTGGAGCCGTCAGGCTGTGTCACCTTGACGGGCGTGGGATCGGCGGGGATTGCATGTGCCATCATGCCACACAATCCCACCACGAGTAGCAATAAAATTTTTCTCATAGCAGTTATACTTGAATCTTAGTGTCTTATCTATTTTAAGAGAATGTCAATAACAGCATTAATGTCAGAGATGCTCACCTCACCGTCGCCATTGACGTCGGCACGGCGCTGAAGGTCAGCATTGTTGGCCGAACCGCCCAGAAGCACATCGATAATCGCGTTGATATCAGTGATGCTGATCTCGCCATCACCGTTCACGTCACCGGGAATATCCTGGTCAGGACCACCCTCCTCGCCAGTGTAGTAGAGGGTGAAGTCATCGGCATAGGTGGCAGCGGTCTTGTGACCGGCACGCTCGTAGATACGGAACTTGGCAGGCTGATTATTCTTCAAGTCGAGTATCCAGTAAAGCGTTGACTTAGACCTGACTGGCGCCTCGGCAATGGTATCGCCAGAAGAGCAAGGCGCAGTAACCCAGATGGGTTTTCCCTCGCTGTTATCCTTGACCGAGTATTCGAGCGTGATCTTGGTCACTGTGCTCGATGTGTTGAACACGGTCAAGCTGGCCATATAGAAATTGTAATAAACCGGGGTGATGCTGCAGAAGGTGCTGGGCAGCTTCATGATCACACTGTTCTCGCCATTGGCCTTATCCTCGCCGGGAGCACGCACGCCGCACTTGGTGAAGTCCCACGTGGCAAATGCGCCCTCCACGCCTTTCTCGGCGGTAGTGGTGGTTACCGGCATTGACTCAAAGTCCTCAACAATCGTCTTTAAACTCTCCTCGGAGAGCACATTGAAAGTGATTACGCCATTCTTCTCGGCAATGCCAGTGATCAAGAAATCATTGGGCTGACCCGACCAGGTCGTGAGGTTTGGAGTGGTCTCGTTAGTGATCATCACGTTACCAGAGGTTCCGGGGAACGGGTCACTCGACGAATCACCAGAAGTGCTGTTGCCGGCACGCAACATCTCAAAGTAATTATGATCAGGGTTACAATTGACCTTGTTGTTAGCCCACACACTCGCATTGGTGCTATCCACACGGGTGACAATCATGCCATGGCCGGGAATATAAGAATCCCAACCGGTCCTTTGCCTATTCTCGATGGTGAAGAACTCTTTATTAACCGGAGTGCGCAGGATGTAGCCCTCGCGCGATGTGTTCACGGGATTGAGCACATAGGAGCCCTCACTGGTGATGGTCGTGGGATTAGCCCATCCCAGAGCATAACGCTCATAGAAAGTGTAGCCCGCAGGACAACGACCATAATTGTAATCGCCGCCACCAGCCATAATGTCCCATCCATCGGGATGGTGGCTCTGGCCGCCACTACCAGCGTAGTCGGTATCATAAAAGTCGGGCAGACCCAACACATGGCTGAACTCGTGGCACACGGTACCGATACCCTCGACGGTAACTGTCGATGGTGTGTCTTCCCATCCATACAACTCGGTTGAGCAAGCATAGCGGTCCATCCACTTGCCGTCATATTGTGTGAAAATAGAGTAACTCAAGTTAGAGGCATGAGGCCACAGATAGCCAGAGTTGTTACCAGAGCTGCTCGATGCATAGCCAGCAACCAGGAAATAAACCATATCGACCTTGCCGTCATTGTTGTTGTCATACCTTGAGTAGTCAATATCACTGTCAGCCTCCTTGATCACATTAGAAGTGATCCTGGACATGAGGTTGTTGCACTGGGTAGAGCGGGCAGGATAAGTCGTTCCGTTAGAGGTGTAAGAAGCACGATAAGGGCCATACACGTCAAATGGGGGGCAGAAGGCGCCGTTGGACTGATCCCTGAAGTAATCATGCACGCTACCCGGGCAATTCACATTGCGCTGAGTGACGGGGTCGTAATAGGATGTGAAATTCTCGGAACTGAACATCTGGGTATAGAACTCTTGAGGATTCTCACTTGCGAACTGCTTGTCGCTGAAGTCAATCAGAATCACGAGACCGCGGAAGTTCTCAAAGTCAAAGTTAGACATGTCCACGTCGCGCTTAGCCCTTCTCACGTGGGCCTGAGCGACTGATGTCTCATCGACCAGGAGTTTAGGAGTGTTGGCAAGCAAGGCCAACTCCTGTGCATTGCGGGAACCGGCATCATGAGCCAGCACCTGGGTGGGCACGAGAGTTAATCCGTCACGCTGAGCATAGACGTAGGCTCCGGCCTCATTAAGCATAATGGTGTAGTCATCGGCAGTAGTGTTAAAGTGATAGTACTCATCGCCAATCAACTTGAGTGACAGCAATGTGCCGTCGGGCTGAGGTACCTGGACGATGCCTTTACGAGCTGGCACGGCCAATGCTTGAACACTAACCAATAGTGCTAACACAAACAGTGAAATTAATTTTCTCATTTGTCAATCTATTATTTTAGGTTTGAATGTTAATCTATTGTTTGGTTTGTAAAGTAGATGTGCGGTTATCAGCCAAATAACAATAAATATTAAGTCACAATGCTCCAGATTCAATTTTTAGAGCCCACAAAATTACACCATTTTTTCACATTGGCAGAAAAAATAAGGTTAAATGTTACTTTTTGTTTGTTTTATAGCACTATTTACGGATTTATAATAAAAAAACATTACCTTTGTAGTTTCATGAAAAAAGCAGATGACAATTCCCTGTGTTTACACACATGCATTCACGATATGCGGGCCAAGGTTTTTCAATAGGTAAGGCCCGCTAAAAAAGATGTTTTAAGGTTTACAATGGGTGGCTGCGTCGTGACGATGCGGCCACTTTTTCATGCACCTACTTGGTGCAAAGGCTTTAGGCTTTAGGCTTTAGGTGGCATCCGCGCTCTTAACCGTCCACGAATTAAGCTAATTGGCATACGGGCTATGGACCCCCACGCTAAGGCGCGAAGCCGCTAAGAATTTAATGGGACTGGCGCGCTCTTAAAAGCCCACGAATTATGCGGATTGAGCTAATTGGCATACGCTATCTGGCCTCACGCTAAGGCGCTATCTTATCGCGTGAAAAATGTGCTACAGGACGGTGAGGACGGTGAGGGGACGGAATTTAAGGGGATGAATTGTTACAAGATACGAGTTTATAAGGTAAAAATGCAAAAAAATGAATGTTCCACGAGTTATTGACATTTCACGATAGTTTTGAACAATTCAACGATTTTAACGGAGTTTTTGGCGGTTTTTTGAGCGAAAAATTGTTACTTTGTGCCCGTGAAACATTCGAGGCTACAGTTAAGGGTTGACATCAGATGGTTAACCCTTGGAATTGTAGCCCTTTGGGCAAGTCAAGACTTGCGAAACATAACAGACAAATTGAAGATTATCCACAATGGGAAAAATAATAGCAGTCGCCAACCAAAAGGGCGGCGTAGGCAAAACAACAACATCAATTAACCTGTCGGCGGCATTGGCCGAATGTGGGCAGCGCGTGCTACTCATCGATGCCGACCCTCAGGCCAACGCCACTTCGGGGCTGGGCATCGAGCCCAAGGATATGTCATCGACCATCTATGAATGCTTGGTTGATGATTATCCCATGCGCAGTGCCGCCGTTGACACCGGAATCGAAGGGCTCAAACTGCTGGGCTCACGCATCGACCTCGTGGGAGCCGAGCTGGAACTGGTTGAGAAACAGGGCCGCGAACGTGTCTTGAGAAAGGCCATCGGTGATATGAAGCAGGAGTTTGACTACATCATCATCGACTGCAGCCCGTCGCTGGGACTGATTACCGTTAACGCGCTCACGGCTGCCGACAGTGTCATCATCCCCGTGCAGGCCGAGTATTTTGCCCTGGAGGGCATCAGCAAGTTGCTCAACACCATCCGCATCATCAAGGGCAGACTCAACGCCGGCCTGCGCATTGAGGGCTTCCTGCTCACGATGTATGACGCTAGACTGAGGCTTGCCAACGAGATTTTTGAAGAACTGAAGGGCCACTTTGGCGACATGGTGTTCAACACGGTCATTCCGCGCAACATCCGCATCAGCGAAGCGCCGAGCCATGGGATGCCTGTCACGCAATATGACCCCACGTGCCGTGGCGCGACGAGCCACATCCAGCTCGCCCAGGAGATCATCGCGCGTGATAAGGGCAAATAAATAATTGAATAACAACTCAATAAAGATAACAATTAAACAACTCAATATCATATAATGAAAGGTAAAGCACTCAAACGCGGCCTGGGGTCACTCATCTCGATGGATGATATCCAAACCGAGGGATCCTCGGCCATCAACGAGATACCCATCAGCCAAATCACCCCTAACCCTGACCAGCCTCGCCAGAACTTTGACGAGGATGCGCTCGAGGAACTGGCGACCAGCATCCGTGAGCTGGGCATTATCCAGCCGCTGACGCTGCGCAGCACGGGTGACAACAGCTACCAGATCATCTCGGGTGAACGGCGTTACCGCGCTTCACTGTTGGCTGGACTGAACACAGTGCCGGCCTACATACGCACAGCCAACGACAGCGAGGTCACCGAGATGGCCCTGATCGAGAATATCCAGCGCGAGGACCTCAATGCCATCGAGATCGCGCTCACCTTCAGGAAACTCATCGACCAGTATAACCTGACTCAGGAACGCCTGAGCGAGCGCATCGGCAAGAAGCGCGCCACTATCGCCAATTTCCTGCGCCTGCTCAAGTTGCCCGCCGAGGTGCAGCTGGGCTTGCATGACCACGCTGTTGACATGGGACACGCCAGAGCGTTGCTGTCGCTTGACGACCCCAAGCTCCAGTTGAAGCTCTATAACGAGACGATCAAGAAAGGGCTGTCAGTAAGGCAGGTGGAACAACGCGCCAAGCAGATGCAACAGGCTGCCGCCAATGAGCAAGGCAAGGGAAACAATGCGCCCAAGGCCGTGAATGCCAAGGACTATGAGATATTGCAAAAGCACTTGTCCACCGCATTTGGCGTGCCCGTGAAGTTCACATGCGACCAGTCGGGCAAGGGGAAAATCACCTTCCCGTTCACGACCGAGGAGCAACTCGTGAAGATCATCAGCATCTTTGACCAATTAAAGGACGCTTAACCCCCCACTTCACTGGTGAAACGATTGATGACATATTGCATGAGACGGCACTGGCTTGTCACCGCACTGGTGATGTGCCTGTTGTGCCACGGCGCTATTGCCGCGGCCCAGGAACCCGTCGCCATCGCTAGCGATACCGTCATCACCAAGCCACAACCGGCCGTAACGGGTCACCACGTGCGCCGCACGATAGCGGTGAAAGACACCGCCGACACAGGTAAGATTCGCCCCGTGCGGGTCGTTAACGCCTCGGGCGACACCATCACCTTTGCCTCGATTGATTCGATTCAAGGCATTGAGGATGTGGAGATCCTCACCGACAACACTGCTGACATCCCTCTGGGCAAGGTGCGCACGTTCAACCCCGACCCGCAACGGGCGCTGTGGTTGTCGGCGTTGTGCCCTGGACTTGGACAAATCTATAACCGCCGCTACTGGAAACTGCCCATCGTGGTGGGCTCATTTGTGGGGTTGACCTATGGTGCTTCATGGAATAACCGCATGTACAAGGACTATTCCAAGGGCTACCGCGACGTGATGGATGATGACCCCGACACGCGCAGCTATATGGACTTCTTCCCGCCCACCGTGAGGGAGAGCGACCTGGACAAGGCATGGCTGCAAAAGGTCATGAAAAATAAGCGCGACTACTACCGTCGCTACCGCGAGATTTGCGTCATCGCCATGGTGGGCGTCTATCTCATCAACATCGTGGATGCCTATGTGGACGCCTCGCTCGCCCACTTTGACATATCTCCCGACCTGACGCTGGATGTCGCTCCCACCGCCATCGACAGCGGCCAGATTGGGGGGCGTACACCCTCGCTGGGGCTGCAGTGCGCCATCAATTTTTAACAACGTAACTAAACGACAAAACAAAATATGACAAAACATCGACTCCTGACATTACTGCTCGCGGCCACGCTGACCACAGTCACGCTGACGGCAGCGCCACGCGAGAAAAACAACATTCTGTCGCTCAAGAACACGATTACCGATGACGACATCGTCTTCCCCGAGAGTTTTGATGCCGATGTGCACAAGATGATGACCAACTGGTACCTGCAGAACTATGCGGTGCTGGATGCCGACGTGGAAAACAAGTCCTATGGTGAAGTGGGCGAGGAGACTTACATCCGTCGTCTCGCCGCCATCCCGTCGGTAATTGAGATGCCCTATAACCAGGTCGTGCGCAAACACATCGAGCGATATGTTTACCGCAGCCGCACGCTTGTCGAGGAGATGCTGGGCATGAGCCTGTATTACATGCCCATCTTTGAACAGGCGCTCGAGAAAGAGGGGCTGCCCCTGGAACTAAAGTACCTGCCCATCGTGGAGAGTGCACTTGACCCCAACGCGGTGTCGCGCGTGGGAGCCGCCGGACTGTGGCAATTCATGATCGGCACGGGCAAGGGTCTGGGCCTGGAGGTGAATTCGCTGGTCGATGAGCGCCGCGACCCCTATCGCTCCAGCGCCATGGCTGCTAAATACCTCAAGAACCTGTACCAGATCTATAATGACTGGTCACTGGCCATCGCGGCCTATAACTGCGGCCCGGGCAATGTCAACAAGGCGCTGCACCGCAACGGCGGCACGGGAGACTTTTGGGACATCTATGAGTACCTGCCCCGCGAGACACGCGGCTATGTGCCCGCCTTTATCGCGGCCAACTATGCGATGACCTACTACAAACAGCACAACATCAGCCCCTCGCTGGCACGCAAGCCCCTGATCACCGACACCGTCAGCGTGAACAGGCGCATCCACTTCGCCCAGATTGCCCAGGTGCTCAACATCCCCATCGAGGAGATACGCACCTTCAATCCGCAGTACCGCGCCGATGTGATCCCGGGTGACAACCACCCCTACACGCTCGTGCTGCCGTCACAGCAGATCTACAGCTTCATCATGAGCGAGGACAGCATCGACAATTACCGCGACGACCTGTATGCCCATCGCAGCATTGTCGAGCCGGGAGGTCAGGTATCCACCATCGAGGAATATGTCAACGGCCAATCGGCCAGCACCCCGCAAACCTATACCCACAAGGTGGGCCGCGGTGAGACCTTATCGACCATCGCCGCAAAGTATGGCATGACGACCGAGGAACTCATGTCGCTGAACAACATAAGCAGCGAGCGGGTGAGACGCGGCGACAACCTCAAGGTGCTTGCCCCCGTCCACAACAATGCCAGCGCCGACAATGAGGACTTTGGCATCAACAACACCAGCAGCTCGCAGAATGAAGACTTGGCAATGAACGAGACCGAGAGTGAGCAGGCGCAATTTGACGAGGTGAAGAACATTGAGCGTGAAGCCTCGGCCAAGGCTCCCTACAAGGGCTCATATACCGTGAATGTCGATAACGAGACCAACAACAAGACGGCCAAGAAAGCCCACGCCACATCGCGATATGAGGACCAGACGGCCAGACAAAATGCGTCGAAACGCAACGCCAGCAACTGGCGCTCGCGCAATGCCAAGTATAACGAAAAGGAAAGCAAATCCAAGGACAGAAGGAGCAACGAGACAGCCCACAGTTCCAAAAGTTCCAAGAGCAGCAAGAGCAAAAAGCACTCCAAGCCCAAACAGCCCAGCGAGGTAACGGTGCAAAAGGGTGAGTCCCTCACCAAGATTGCCGAGAAGGCTGGCGTATCGGTCAAGGACCTCGAGCGTGCTAACGGCATCGAGAACGGCAACAAAATCAAGGCTGGTGAGAAAATCAAGATTCCCACCAAGGAAGAAGCCCGTCAGGCTGCAGCATCCGAGAAGAAAAATGGCAAAAAGAAATCCTCGTCCAAGGACAACAACAAGTCATCAAGCAAAGCCAGCAAGAAGTCTAAATCCACCAGCAAGTCAAGCTCCTCAGGCAAGAGCTCCAAGAAGTCAAAAAAGAAATAAAGCATTCTTATAACCATGCCAGCGCTTATGAAGAAATGTGCAGCATGGTGTGCTTAGGAAAAGGTTGGAATGTACAAGAGAAAGCCCTATGTTTGGTGCCATTTAACTCCAAACAATAGGGCTTATAATGGCTCAGCCGAAAAAAGGTGGGGGCAGATAGTTGTGAAAAGTTGAAAAATGCCGATATTTGCGGCATGGAGAGTAAACTATATGAACAATTGGCCCGTTTGGTTCTGCCCAAAGAGATCCTGGA